>Ga0315336_1000192_pt1 | contig 243872 bp, 197 predicted proteins | sample ASW5metaG_FD_204512 | JGI IMG/M metagenome (GOLD analysis project Ga0315336, IMG submission 204512) | Ammonia-oxidizing marine archaeal communities from Monterey Bay, California, United States - ASW #5 | ecosystem: Environmental > Aquatic > Marine > Intertidal zone | place: USA: California... | reverse complement strand
AGCGCAACGGCTGGTATACCGAGAACTACCTCGCCAGCGTGGCGCCGGCGCTGCAGCACGGCGCGCTGTTGGGCAGCGCCGGAGCGGGCCGGATCGCCTCGGCCGCGCGCGCCGACTACGCCGCGGCGGCGGCCGCGGTGCTCACTGGCACTGGACAGGCGGGCAAGGTCTACGAACTGGCGGGCGACGAGGCCTACACCTTGGGCGAGCTGGCCGCGGAGATCGCCCGCCTGACGGGCAGGCCGGTCGCCTACCACGACCTGCCAGTTGCCGATTTCCAGGCGGCACTCGAACAGGGCGGCCTGCCTGCTCCGCTGGCGGCACTGCTCGCCGATTCGGATACCGGCGCGGCCCGCGGCGGGCTTTTCGACGAGGGGCGGCAGTTGAGCGCGTTGATCGGCCGGCCGACCACGCCGTGGCGCTCGATGCTCGCCGATGCGCTGCGTGCCTGAGCCGAGCCACAACGGCGCTGCCAGCGCCGATGAACAGCGTAACGAAGTCAACGGGAGAACAGCATGAAAGCGATCCAATACAGCGAATTCGGCGGCCCCGAGCTCCTGAAGGTGGTCGAGGTCGGCGAACCCCATGCCGGGGCGGGGCAGGTGCGCATATCCGTTCGCAGCGTCGGCGTCAATCCCGCGGACTGGAAGCGCTTCACCGGCCGCTTCCGTGACTTCATCCCGATCGAATTCCCCGCCGGGGTGGGTTTCGAGGCCGCCGGGATCGTGGACGAGGTCGGTGACGGCGTGACCGGCGTCGCTGTCGGCGATGCCGTGTTCGGCCTTGGCAGCGCCACGCTGGCCGAGTACGCCGTGCTGTCGAGCTGGGCCGCCAAGCCGGACGACATGCCGTTCGAGATCGCCGGCGGCCTGGCCGTGGTCGCGGAAACCGGATTGCGCAGTCTCGAGCAGGTGGGCGTGCAGGCGGGCCAGACCCTGTTGGTGAACGGCGCGGCGGGCGCGGTCGGCTCGGCCGTGGTGCAGTTCGCGCGCCAGCGCGGGATCACCGTCATCGGCACCGCCAGCCCGGCCAGGCACGACTATCTGCGTGGACTCGGCGCCATAGCGACGAGCTACGAGCCAGGCCTGGCCGAGCGCGTACGGGAACTCGCGCCGCAGGGCGTGGACGCCGCGCTGGATCTGGCCGGCTCGGGGATCATCCCCGAACTGATCGGGATCGTCGGCGAGCCTTCGCGGGTGCTGTCCATCGCCGATTTTTCCGCGCCCGAGCACGGCGCGCAGTTTTCCACCCAGCCCCTGGAACACCCGGAACAGGCCCTGGCCGAGGCGGCGCGACTGTATGCCGAAGGCGCCCTGCGGGTGCAGCTCGAACAGGTCTTTGCGCTGCAGCAAGCTGCGGATGCCTTCGCGCGCAGCATCGGCGGGCACCCCGCGGGCAAGCTGGTCATCCGCGTGGGCTGAACCGCATGGCGCGGGCAACGCAATCATCGACCCCGCCGGGCTTCCCCTCCAACCGAAGGACATTGCAATGAAGATCGAGCTTTCCGGCAAGACTGCCCTGGTCACCGCCTCCACCGCCGGTATCGGCTTCGCCATCGCCAAGGGACTGGCCGAGAGCGGCGCCAGTGTGATCCTCAACGGTCGCAGCGACGCCAGCGTCGCCCGCGCCAGCGAACGGCTTCTGGCGGCGCTGCCGCGGGCGCAGGTGCGTGGCGTGGCCGCGGACCTCGGCGGCGACGCGGGCACGCGGGCGCTGGCCGAAGCCGCCGCCGGCGTCGATATCCTCGTCAACAACGCCGGCATCTATGGGCTGCAGGACTTCTTCGAGACCGACGACGCCACCTGGGAACACTTTTGGCAGACCAACCTGATGTCTGGCGTGCGCCTGTCGCGTGCGCTGCTGCCGGCGATGGTGAGCAAGGGATGGGGCCGGGTGGTGTTCATCGCCTCCGAGTCGGCGCGTAACATTCCGCTCGACATGATCCACTATGGCGTTTCCAAGACCGCGCAACTGGCGCTGTCGCGCGGTCTGGCCAAGCGCGTGGCTGGCAGCGGCGTCACCGTCAATGCGGTGCTGCCGGGGCCGACGCTCTCCGACGGCCTGGTCGAGTTGATGCAGGAGCAGGCCGAGCATAGCGGCAAGTCGGTGGAGCAACTGGCCACGGAATTCGTCCTGGAGCACCGCCCCAGTTCGCTGATTCGGCGCGCGGCGACGGTCGAGGAGGTCGCCAATATGGTGGTCTACGTCTGCTCGCAGCAGGCCTCGGCCACCTCCGGCGCGGCGCTGCGGGTGGACGGTGGCGTGGTCGACGACATCCTTTGAGGCATCGTCCCGGACCGTGTCGCAGGCACGGGTTGGTGCTGCTCGCCGGCACGCGAAGCCTGTGCCCACCGGCAACGCACGCAGGAGCCTAGCTGGCGAAGAACTGCCGGTTGACCTTTTCCGGATCGGGCCCACCGCGCTCGCCGCTGTCCAGGGCGCAGAGGGCGGCTACCTCGTCGGCGGCCAGGCTGAAGTCGAAGATGTCGAAATTCTCGACGATGCGCGCCGGCCTGACCGACTTGGGAATCGCCGAGACGCCGAGTTCGATGTGCCAGCGCAGCACGATCTGCGCCGGGGTCTTGGCGTACTTCTGCGCCAGCGTGGTGATCAGCGCATGGCTCAGCGGTTCCTGCCGTGGCCGCTCGCCCTGCCAGTAGCGGCGGATGCCGCCGATGGGCGACCAGGCCTGGGTCTGGATGCCGCGCTGGGCATGGGCCTCGCGCAGTTGCGGCTGGGCGAAGAACGGGTGCAGTTCGACCTGATTCACCGCCGGTACCACCGTTGCCCGCTCGCCCAGCCGCTGCAGATGGCCCGGGCCGAAATTGCTGACGCCGATGGCGCGCACGCGCCCCTCGGCCAACAAGGCCTCCAACGCCCGCCAGGCTGCGACGGTGTCGTCGAAGGCGCTGGGGACCGGCCAGTGCAGCAGGTACAGGTCCAGGTACTCCAGGCCGAGCAGCGACAGGCTGCGGTCGAAGGCGCGCAGCGCCGCCTCGTAGCCGTAGTCGGTGAACCACAGCTTGCTGGTGACGAAGAGCTGGCCGCGCTCGATGCCGCTCTGGCGGATGCCTTCGCCGACCTCGCGCTCGTTGGCGTAGCGGGCGGCGGTGTCGACCAGCCGGTAGCCGTCGGCGAGGGCGCTGGATACCGCCGCGATGGTTTCTTCGGGAGAACTCTGGAAGACGCCCAGCCCGAGGGCCGGCATCTGCACGCCATTGTTCAGGGTGTAGGACGGACTTGGATTCATCATCTGGCGCTCCGCATGGTTACTTCTCAGTGGGCACGATGCGCGGAGCGCACCCTACGCTGCCGTACCGCTAGAGCCAGCCTTTTTCTCTGTAGTAGCGCTCGGCGCCCTCGTGTAGCGGCGCAGTCAGCCCGACGCGAATCATGTCTTCGGCCTTGAGATCGGCGAAGGCCGGATGCAAGCGCTTGAACCTGTCGAGGTTGTCGAACACCGACTTGACCAGCTGATAGACGACCTCCGGGTCGGTCTTGCTGGTGGTCGCCAGCACAGCCTTGCCGCCGATCGACGGAATGGCGCCGTCCACGCCCGGGTAGAGTCCGGCGGGAATTTCCACGGCGCTGTAGTAATCGGCCTTGGCCAGCAGGCTGTCGATCTCGGCGCCCTGCACTGGAATGATCCTGGCCTTTACATTCGTCAACGCCTCCTGGATCGCACCGCTCGGATGGCCGACCACGTAGGTGATGGCGTCCAGGTTGTTGTCACCCAAGGCTGAAGCCATTTCCGCTGGTTTCAGTTCGGCGGCAAGAGAGAAGCTGGCGTTCGTCCAGCCCTTGGCCTGCATGACTTCCTCGAAGGTGTCGCGACTGCCCGAGCCGGGTACGCCGATGTTCACCCGCTTGCCCTCGAGTCCAGCCAGATCGGTGATGCCGCTGTCGCTGCGAACGACCACGGTGAGAATTTCCGACTGCAGTGAGAACACGGCGCGTAGTTCGACGGCGCCTTCCTTGTCGAAGGGCGCCTGGCCCTGCAGCGCCTTGTGCTGATGGTCGGACTGGATGAAGCCGAAGTCGTACTCGCCTTTGTGCAACGACACGATGTTGGTCACGCTGCCCGCGGTCGAGGGTGCGTTGCATTTGATGGCGGGCTTCACCTCGGCACGATTGAGGAAGCGGCAAACCGACTGGCCGGCGGTGTAGTACACGCCGGTCTGCCCTCCGGTGCCGATGGTGACGAAACGTTCCTGTGCCAGCACGCTGGTGCTGGCCAAAGTGCTGGCGAGTGCGCCGGCCAGGGTGATGCCGAACAGGCCGTTACGGATCTGGTGGTTCATTGCGGTTCCCTCTTGTTTGTATTGTGGGTGGTTGCAACTGCGGTTGGCCGGCGCTGGAACGATAGACCGCCGTGGTCAGGCGCGCGCGGCGATCACCATGATCTCGACCAGCACCTCGGGTGAGGCCAGACGCGCCTGTACCGTCGCCCTTGCCGGTGCACAGCCTGCTGGCAGCCAGTCGATCCAGACCTCGTTCATGGCGGCGAAGTCGGCGTCGATGTCTTTCAGCCAGATCTGCGCGCTGAGCAGGTGCTCGCGATTCGAGCCGGCGGCGGCCAGCAGTCGGTCGATCTTCGCCAGCACCTCGCGGGTCTGGCCGGCGGCATCCAGGCCACGGTCGTCCGGCACCTGGCCGGCGAGAAATACAAGGTCTGCATGAATGACCGCGGCGGACATGCGTGGATTACTCTCGATGCGTTGAACGGGCATATCGCTTTCCTCGTTGAGTGGTCAGGCGGGTAGGCTCAAGCCGGCCAGGGACACAGCGGGTGGCGATCCGCCGATTAAGCTGGTGAGCAGGTCGGCGCTGCCGCAGGCCAGGGTGAAGCCGAGGCTGCCGTGGCCGACGTTGAGCCAGAGATTGTCGAATCCGCTACGGCCGATCAGCGGCGTACCTTGGGGCGTCGCCGGGCGCAGTCCTGCCCACTGCTGCGCGTGTTGGTAGTCGCCGGCCCCGGGGAAGGTCGCGCCAGCCAGACGCTGCAGGGTGGCGATGCGTCTCTGATTGAGCCCGGCATCCCAGCCGGCGATATCCACCATCGCCGCGACGCGCAGTTGCTCATCGAGGCGGGCGTAGACGACCTTGTTGTCGTAATCGGTAACGTTGGTCTGCGGCACGCGGTCCTGGTTGGCCAGCGCAACGGTCAGGCTGTAACCCTTGAGCGGGTAAATCGGCAGGTCGATACCCAACGGCCGAAGCAGCCCGACACTGCCGGTGCCGGCCGCCACGACTAGATGATCAACGGCGACTTCATCGTGCCCGAGCACGACCGCGCGGACGCGCTTGCCTTCTGTGCGCAATGCGTTCACCGATTGCCCGATATGCAGACGAAACTGAGCTGATGCGCGCAGGCGCCGCAGCAATTCAGTGCAGAACAGATGGCAATCGGCAACCTCGTCGCCGGGCGAATAGATGCCGCCCTGCAGCGATGCCGCCAACGGCGCCAGCGCCGGCTCGACGTCGACGCACTGCGCGGCATCCAGCAGCCGCTGCCCGGAAGCGTCGTCGATGGCCGCCGCGCCTTTGTGCAGGCTGTGTTGATCGCGATAGATCACCAGCTTGCCGTTGGCGCGCCAGGCGAAGCCGTCCAGTTGGTCCTGCTCGCGCCAGTTGCGCAGGATCTGCTGGCTGTGCAGGGCGAGCCGCAGCAAGTGAGCCGCGTTGCGCCGGTTGACAGAGCGCCGGCATGCCAGCAGGAATTTCAGGCACCAGCGCCACTGGTGCAGGCTCGCCTGCGGTCGAAAGCGCAGCGGGGCATCGGCTCCGCGCAGCATCCAGCCAATCGCCTGCAGCGGCACGCCGGCATCGGCCAGAGGCGAAACGTAGCGGTAGCTGAGCTGCCCGCCATTGGCGAAGCTGGTTTCCAGGGCGACGTCGTCGCGCCGTTCGATCAGCTCGACACTATGCCCCTGGCGCAGCAATGAATAGGCGGTGGCAAGCCCGATGACACCTGCGCCGATGACTGCTACCCGCATGCAATTGCTCCTGCGACTCGATCAGCGCAGCCTAGGCCGCGGGCCAGCGAGGCGGCCAATGAAAGGATGGAGCGCTCCCATAACCTGCGGTTATGCTCGATTGACTGAAGGAGGGCAGTGCATGCGGTTGCGTCATATCGAACTGTTCCAGGCGATCCTGCAAACCGGCAGCCTGACGGCTGCGGCCGAGCTGCTGCATATCTCCCAGCCGGCGGCGAGCAAGATTCTCAAGCATGCCGAGCAGCAACTGGGCTTTGCGCTGTTCGACCGGGTGCGCGGCAAGCTACAGCCCACCGCCGAAGCGCGGGTACTGCAGCAGCAGACCGAACGCCTGGCCATCGACCTGCAGAATCTGCGGCGGCTTGCAGACAGTCTCGGCCGGGGCGAGGAGTGCGCATTACGTCTGATCTGCACGCCGGCCTTGGCTCAGGCGCTGCTGCCACAAGCGCTGCGCGTCTGGCGCGAGCGTTTTCCGCGCACGGTCTGTCAGCTCGCCACGCAGCACACGACGGAAATCGTCGAAGCCCTGTTGCTGCGTGAAGCCGATCTCGGGTTGACGTCACAGGCGGTAGAGCATCCGGGGCTGACCAGCCAATTGTTGGCCGAGGGCCGTATGCGCGTGATCGCGCCACCTGGCTGGTGGCAGCCCGACGAACTGCACAGCCCGCTGCGGCTGCAGGCATTGGCGGGCAAAGCGCTGATCGGTATCGACGCCCGCGATGCGCTGGGCAGCCTGTTGCGTGGCCACATTGAGGAGCTCGATCCGCCGCCGCACGTCGTTACCTGGGTGCAGACCTACCAGTTGGCGCGGCAGCTGGTGTCATCGGGACAGGGGGTGGCACTGGTCGATCCGTTCACCGCGCTGGCGGCCAATGGTGGCGAGGTACAGACCCGCCTGCTCGAGCCGGCCATCAGCGTGCCGGTCTATGCGCTGAGCCGTGTTCACGAGCAGCCGCTGCCGGCGCAGGCGATGCTGCTCGAGCAGCTCGGCACCCAGGCCGAGCGACTGCTGCAGGATGGGCACAACTGAGCGGTCACGCGCTACCATGGCGGCTTTTGCGCCGGACGATCATGCACCTCGAATCGCCCCTTGAACGCTACCAGCAGGCCATCGCACAAGAAGGTTTCGTTGCCGATGCGGCGCAGCAGCGCGCCGTTGCACGGCTTCAGGCCTGTCATGAGGCGCTGCTTTCAGGTGCGGGCCTGCCGCTTGGCGTCTACCTATGGGGACCGGTCGGGCGTGGCAAGACCTGGCTGATGGACCTGTTTCACGCAAGCCTGACGGTCCCGTCGCGTCGGCAGCATTTCCACCATTTCATGCGCTGGATGCATATCCGGCTGTTCCAGCTCAACGGCACGGCAGATCCGTTGCAGGCCCTGGCCAAAGAACTTTCGCAAGAGATTCGTGTGCTCTGCTTCGACGAGCTGTTCGTCGGCGACATCGGCGACGCGATCATTCTGGGACGCCTGTTCCAGGTGCTCTTCGAGCACGGCGTGGTGATCGTCGCGACCTCCAACCAGCCGCCGGAGCAGCTGTACGCCGACGGCTTCAACCGCGAGCGTTTTCTGCCGGCCATCGACGCCATCGTGCAACACATGCATGTGGTGGATGTGGATGGTGGCGCCGATCACCGCCTGCGTCCCGGCGCTGCACTGCAGCGCTACTGGATCGCCCCGCCCGACAGTGGCAGTGCACTGGTCGCGACGTTCGAGGCGCTGGCCGATGGAGCGTTCAGCATCGAGCCATTGGCCCTCAGCCGTCGCCAGCTCGACGTCGTGCGGCGTAGCGAATCGGTGCTCTGGTGCCGCTTCGCCGATCTGTGCGAGCAGCCGTTTTCGGCGCTGGACTTCATCGAGCTGTGCGACCGTTTCGCAGCGATCCTGATTGGTGGCGTGCCGAGGTTGGGCGGCACGCAGCGCGATGGGCGCATTGCCCGCGGCACCGAGGATGGAGCCGCGCGGGTCGAGACGGGCGACCGTCAACTGCCCAGGCTCGCCGCGCGGGATGATGCCGTGTGCCGCTTCATCGCGCTGGTGGACGAGTGCTACGACCGGCGGATTCCGCTGTATATCGAAGCCGAGGTGGCCCTGGACGAGCTGTATACCGAGGGGTATCTGGCGTTCCCGTTCCGCCGCACGCTCAGTCGTCTGCGAGAAATGCAGCTGCAACGCTTTGGCTAAGCGCCAGCTCAGTCGCGGTAGAACACCTGCACCAGGTGGTAGCCGAACTGGCTCTTTACCGGGCCGTGCACCTCACGCAGCGGCTTCTTGAAAATCACCTGATCGATGCTGCGCACCATCTGCCCTGGGCGCACTTCGCCGAGATCGCCACCTTTCTTGCCGGACGGGCAGGTCGAATATTTGCGCGCCAGCACGTCGAACGCCTCGCCATTGGCGATGCGCTTTTTCAGCTGCGTGGCTTCGGCCTCGGTCTTGACCAGAATGTGGCGGCACATGGCTTTGGGCATGCTCGGTGTCCTCGATTGCACAGGGGCGCGATTGTAGTCGCGCCACCGCGAATGTCGACCGCAATGCCGCAGCGAAACAACCGTTTCGTTGGTGCACGGTCGACGAGCGGTAGTTTTATCGTGTTGCGTGATAGCGCTAACATCTGGCCAAACAAGCAAAACAATGGGTTCTTCGCATGCCTTCAGTGCACACCTCAAAGGCTTCCGCGCTTCCGGTGTTGGTCGTCATGGGCGTCAGCGGTTCCGGCAAGACGGACACCAGCCACGCCGTAGCCGATGCGCTCGGCCTGCCGCACATCGAAGCAGACAACTTTCACCCGGCAGAGAACGTGGCGCGCATGCGCGCCGGCACGCCACTGTCCGATGCCGACCGCGTGGAGTGGCTGCATGCGCTGATCGCTGAAATGCAGCGCACTTTAGCGGCGGGCAGCGGCTTCGTGCTGGCTTGCTCGGCGCTCAAGCGCAGCTATCGAGAGTTGCTGCGCAGTGCGGTTCCAGAGCTGCGCTTCGCCCATCTGGCCATCGATTACGAAACCGCCGTGCAGCGCGTAGGCGGACGGCCGGGGCATTTCATGCCGATCTCCCTGGTCGACAGCCAGTTCGCCACCCTCGAATCACCCGAGGGTGAACCCGGCGTATTGACGGTGGATGCCAGTCAACCGCGCGAGGTCGTCTTGCGCCAGATCGTTGAATGGATGCAGGGCGCCGGTCTGGATGAGCTCATCGAAACCCGTGTCGATCTTTCCTCGCGTCCGTTTGATAGCGCTACCACGGCGCCGCTTTGACCAACGAGCCGATCTACAGCGGCACGGTCGCTCAGCACTTCGACCGCCTGACCGACTGGCTGATGGCCGCGCTGATGGCCTTCATGGTCATCGTGGTGTTCTCCAGCGTGGTACTGCGCTACGCCTTCGGCACCGGCTGGACCGGTGCCGAGGAGCTGTCGCGGCTGGCGTTCGTCTGGCTGGTGTTCGTCGGCGTCGCTTCCAGCATGCGCCGCGGCGAGCTGATGAGTTTCTCCATGCTGCGCGACCGTTTCCCGCGATTCTTTCGCCGCGTCGTCGACTCCCTCAGCTGGCTGCTGGTGGCAGCTGCGAGCTGCTTGGCGGCCTGGGGCGGTTGGAACCAGATGCAGTTCGGCTGGACCATCAACAGCCCGGTGGTCGGTTATCCGCTGGGCCTGGCGATGCTGCCCGTGGCCGCCAGCATGGTCGCGCTGGCGGTACTGGCGCTGGTGCAGCTGGTGAATGTCTGGCGGCGCGATCAGCCATCGGCCACTGCCGCTGCGAATGTCACCGCGGACTGAAGCGACGCCGCATTCAGAACAATACGGGCACTGCCCAACCGAGGACCTTTCATGACCGTCGTCGTCTTCCTTTCATCGCTGCTGGGCTTCATGACGCTTGGCATGCCCATCGCCTTCGCGCTGCTGCTCACCGGCTCGGTGCTGATGTGGTACCTGGATTTCTGGGACGTGCAGCTCTTGGCGCAGAACCTGCAGGCCGGCGCTGACAGCTTCCCGCTGCTGGCGGTGCCGTTCTTCATTCTTGCCGGCGAACTGATGAATGCCGGCGGCATCTCGCGGCGCATCATCGCCATGGCGCAGGCCTATTTCGGTCACAAGCGTGGCGGCCTGGGCTACGTGGCGATTGCCGCTTCGGTGCTGCTGGCCAGCATGTCCGGCTCGGCGTTGGCCGATACCGCCGCGCTGGCGACGCTGCTGCTGCCGATGATGCGCGAGCGCGGTTACCCGCTGAGTTCGTCATCGGGCCTGGTGGCGGCGGGCGGGATCATCGCGCCGATCATTCCACCCTCCATGCCGTTCGTGATCTACGGCGTGGTGACCGGCACGTCGATCAGCCAGCTGTTTCTCGCCGGCATGGTGCCTGGGCTGATCATGGGCATGGGCCTGATCGTCGCCTGGACGTTGATCGCCCGGCGCATCGACGAGCCGAAGCAGGAAAAGGCCAGCGCCGCCGAGCGCCGTCGCGTGCTGGTGGATGGCGCGGCCGCACTGATGCTGCCGGTGATCATCGTCGGCGGGTTGCGTGGCGGTCTGTTCACTCCGACGGAAGCGGCGGTGGTCGCCGCCGTCTATGCCCTGGCCGTTTCGACACTGCTGTATCGCGAGCTGAACTGGGTCGGGCTGGTCGAGGTGCTGACCCGGGCCAGCCGCACCACGGCCTCGGTGATGTTTCTCTGCGCCGCAGCGACGGTGTCGGCCTACATGATCACCCTGGCGCAACTGCCCGACGAGATCGCGGCAATGCTCGGCCCGCTGGCGCAGGACCCGAAACTGCTGATGATCGCCATCATGCTGCTGATGATCGCCGTCGGCATGGTGCTGGACCTGACGCCGACCATCCTGATCCTCGGCCCGGTGCTGGCGCCGATCGCGATCAAGGCCGGCATCGATCCGGTGTACTTCGGCGTGATGTTCGTGCTGATCGGCTCCATCGGGCTGATCACGCCACCGGTGGGCACGGTGCTCAACGTGGTTGGCGGCATCGGCCGACTGCGCATGGAAACCCTGGTGCGTGGCGTGATGCCGTTCTTCCTTATCTATCTGGTGATCGTCGGGCTGCTCATCGCCGTGCCCTCGATCATCACCGTACCCCTGGCCTGGCTGCGGTAACCGCCGGTCATGCAACCCCCAGCGCTCAACAATCCAACGTCCAACAACAAGAAGGTACCGCGACATGAAACGACTCCTCATCAGCACCCTGGCCGCCGCCTTGCTCGGCAGCACGCTCAGCCTTGGTTACGCGCAGGCGGCGGACGACATCCGCCCACGCATGATCCGCTTCGGCTACGGGCTCAACGAAGACAGCAACCAGGGCAGGGCAGCCAAGCTACTGGCCGAGGAAGTGGCCAAGGCCTCGGGTGGCAAGCTGAAGGTGCGCACCTTCGCCTCCGCCAGCCTCGGTTCCGACGACCAGATGCAGAGCGCGCTGATCGGCGGCGCGCAGGAGATGATGGTCGGCTCGACCGCGACGCTGGTCGGCATCAGCAAGGAGATGGCGGTGTGGGATACGCCGTTCCTGTTCACCGATCCGCGCCAGGCCGATCAGGTACTGGACGGCCCGGTAGGTCGGCAGGTGATGGACAAGCTCGAGGAGAAGGGCCTGGTCGGACTGGTGTACTGGGAGAACGGTTTTCGCAACGTGACCAACAGTGCGCGGCCGATCGAGAAGCTCGAGGATTTCGAAGGCATCAAGCTGCGCGTGATGCCCAATCCGGTGTTCATCGACACCTTCAAGCGCATGGGCGCCAACGCGGTGCCGCTGCCGTTCTCCGAGCTGTTCACCGCGCTGGAAACCAAGGCGGTCGACGGTCAGGAAAACCCCTACAACACCATCCTGTCCTCCAAGTTCTATGAAGTGCAGAAGTACCTGAGCGTGACCAATCACGTCTACAGCCCCTGGATCGTCACGGTGTCCAAGCGCTGGTGGGACGGACTGTCCGAGACCGAGCAGGGCATTCTCATGGACGCTGCGGAAAAGGCACGCGACGCCGAGCGCGAGGACACCCGTCGCGAGGCCAGCCAGGCGCTGGCGGCACTGAAGGAGCGTGGCATGCAGATCAACGAGGTCAGTCCCGAGGAAATCCAGCGCATGCGCGAGCAGGCGCAGCCGGCGATCCAGACGGTGATCGATACCGTCGGCCAGGAGCTGTTCGATCAGGTGCAGGCCGAGGTGGAAAAGGTCGCGCTCTAGGCGCGACCTTTTCCTGCCCGCTGCTAGAATTCGCCGCCTTCAATACGCTGGATCGACCATGACCACACGCCGTCGCCGCTCTGCCGAGCGGATAACCCTCTCGGATGTCGCGCGCAGCGCCGGCTGCTCGCTGATGTCGGCATCCCGCGCGCTGTCGCAACCGGAGCTGGTTTCCGATGCGCTGCGTGAGCGTGTCGAGCAGGCGGTCAAAACGCTTGGCTATGTGCCGCATCCGGCGGCGCGCAGCCTGGCCAGTTCGCGCTCCAATCTGGTGGCGGTGATCATCCCTTCGCTGTCCAACGCGGTGTTCGTCGACACCGTCGAGGCCATCCAGCGAGTGTTGATGCCGGCGGGTTACGAAATGATGATCGGCGTCAGCCACTATCGGCCCGAAGAGGACGAGCGGCTGCTGCGCGCCTATCTGGCCCATCAGCCGGCCGGCCTGCTGATCACCGGGTTCGAGCGCAGCGACGCTGCGCGTGCGGTGCTGGCCAATTACACCGCACCGATGGTCACCCTGATGGAGCTGAGCGACCGGCCGGACGACTACTGCGTAGGCTTCTCGCAACTGGAAGCCGGCGCGGCAATGACCCGTACGTTGCTCGAGCGTGGCTACCGTCACGTCGCTTTCGCCGCCGCGCAGCTCGACCCGCGCACCCTGCAACGCGCCAAAGGCTATCGTCAGGCCATGCGCCAGGCGGGTCGCTATGAGCCGACTCTGGAGCTGCTGACGCCGCAGCTGTCATCCATCGGTCTTGGCGCAGAGCTGCTGGATCGGCTGCTGGCGCAGCATCCGCAGATCGACGCGGTATTCTTCAACAACGACGACCTGGCCCTTGGTGCGCTGTTTCGCGCGCATCAGCTGGGTTTGGATGTGCCGGGGAGGCTGGCGATTGCCGGTTTCAACGACCTACCGGCGGCGGCCTGGATGCATCCTGCGCTGAGCACGGTACGCACCCGGCGTGGCGAGATTGGTGAGCTGGCGGCGCAGGTGCTGCTGAGCCTGATGCGGGGTCAGCAGCCGGCCGAGCGTTGTATCGATGTGGGCTTCGAAGTGGTGATGCGCGACAGCGCCTGAGGCGGGCTCACGCCCGCCGGGACATCAGTGATCCTGCTGTGCCGCGATCTGCTGGGCGATCTCGATCATCTGCTCGCGCATCCAGCGGTTGGCCGGATCCTGATCGGTGCTTTCATGCCAGTAGATGTGGGTTTCCAGCGGCATGATGTCCACCGGCAGGTCGACCTGATGCAGGTTATGCCGGCGGGCGAAGCGCTCGGGTACGGTCACCACCATGTCGGTCTGGTCGATCACCTGGGTCGCCATCAGGTAGTGCTGTGAGCGCAGGGCGATCTTGCGCTGCAGGCCCATCTTGCCCAGCGCCAGGTCCACCAGGCCGAGGCCGCTGCGGCGGCTGGAAATGTGGATGTGCGACAACGACAGGTACTGCTCCAGGGTCAGCTTGTCCTTGGCCAGCGGGTGGCCACGGCGCATGGCGCAGATGTAGCGATCTTCCAGCAGCTTGACGTGACGCACCTGCGGATCGGTATTGAGCGGTGCATCCATGGCGAAATCCAGGCGGCCGGCAGCCAGTTCCTTGGTGGTTTCGCGGCGCTTGGCCAGCATGCTCTCGATCTTCACGTTCGGCGCCAGCCGGCGCAGGCGCTGGAACAGCGGCGGCAGCATCACCGCCTCGGTGAGGTCGGTCATGCTGATGCGAAAGGTCTTGTTCGCCTGCGCAGGGCTGAAGGTGCGGCTTTCCTGCACCGACACCCGCAACAGCTGCAGGGCATTGCGCACCGGGCCGATGATGTTCTGCGCCATTGGCGTCGGCACCATGCCTTGGGCGGTGCGCACGAACAGCGGGTCATTGAAGGTCTCGCGCAGACGGGCGAGGGCGTTGGAAACGGCGGGCTGGGTGATGCCGACGATCTGCCCGGCGCGTGTCAGGTTCGCTTCGGTGTAAATGGCGTCGAAGACGATGAATAGATTCAGATCGACCTTGTTCAGGTTCATTGTTGTGCTCTCCGGCGTGTATCGGAATTCGCCGATCATATATCGGTGATGAATGTTTATACACGAGGAAAATAGCTTAGATAAATCATCAGGCCTCCTCTAGCATCCAAAACTACAAAACATTACCTGCCAGAAGGTTGTCGCCCATGAATTTCGCCTACTCCCCGAAGGTTCAAGAGCTGAGAGAGCGCGTGCAAGCGTTCATGGATGCTCACGTTTATCCCGCCGAAAAGGCTTTCTACCAGCAGGTCGCCGAGGGTGATCGCTGGCAGCCGACCGCCATCGTCGAGGAGCTCAAGGCCAAGGCCAAGGCAGAAGGGCTGTGGAACCTGTTTCTGCCGGAGTCGGAACTGGGCGCCGGCCTGACCAACACTGAATACGCGCCGCTGGCTGAAATCATGGGTAGCTCGGGCCTCGGCCCGGAAGCGTTCAACTGCTCGGCGCCGGATACCGGCAACATGGAAGTGCTGGTGCGCTATGGCAGCGAGGCGCAGAAGCGCGAATGGTTGGAGCCCCTGTTGCGCGGCGAGATTCGTTCGGCCTTCGGCATGACCGAGCCGGGTGTGGCCTCGTCCGACGCCACCAACATGGAAGCCCGCGCGGTGCGCGAGGGTGACGAGTGGGTCATCAACGGCCGCAAGTGGTGGACCTCCGGTGCCTGCGATCCGCGCTGCAAGATCATGATCTTCATGGGCCTGACCAACCCGGACGCACCGCGCCATGCCCAGCACTCGATGATCCTGGTGCCGATGGACACCCCCGGTATGAAGGTGCTGCGTCCGCTGCCGGTGTTCGGCTACGACGACGCTCCGCATGGCCACGCGGAAGTGCTGCTGGAAAACGTGCGGGTACCGTACGAGAACGTCATCCTCGGTGAGGGCCGCGGCTTCGAGATCGCCCAGGGGCGTCTTGGCCCGGGCCGCATCCACCATTGCATGCGCTCGATCGGTGTCGCCGAGCGCGCGCTCAAGCTGATGTGCGAACGAGCCGTCAGCCGTACCGCCTTCGGCAAGCCGCTGGCGCGACTGGGCGCGAACTTCGACCACATCGCCGAGTGCCGCATCGAGATCAACATGGCGCGCCTGCTGACGCTGAACGCCGCGTACATGATGGATACCGTGGGCAACAAGATCGCCGCCAGCGAGATCGCGCAGATCAAGGTGGTCGCGCCCAACGTGGCGTTGAAGGTCATCGATCGCGCCATCCAGATCCACGGTGGCGCCGGGGTTTCCGAAGACTTCCCGCTGGCGCACTGGTGGGCGATGCAGCGCACCCTGCGCCTTGCCGATGGCCCGGACGAGGTGCATCGGGTGGCCATTGCTCGTCACGAGCTGGGCAAGTACGTGCCGCGCGAGGCGCTGCGCAGCCGCTGAGGCCTCCGCTATCGGGCAACAGCTGAAAGCAAGGCCACGTGAGTGGCTTTGCTTTTTTTCTGCTCGGGTAGACGGCCCCGCGTCATTCGCGCGCGAGCTCGAACCGACGAAACGCTCGGATCTCCGTAGGCGCGAGCTTTTCCACGAAGAGCGCGTGAGCTCAAGCCGCAGCCATGTTCGCTCGGCGTGTTCTAGGGCACGACTGTGCGCAGATCCGGCGGCGTTTGTTGACCATGGGTGTCGATGACCAGCTGCCTATAGCGCCGATAGGCCTGTTCATAAGCCCGAACCGATTCCGCCTGCGGCTCGACCGCTGTGCCTTCATCGACCCGCACGCAGCGCGCGCACAGCGCCGCGAGGCTGGCGATGGGGTTGCTTTGTCGTGCATGGCACCACGCCGCCTGTATCGCGCCGCCCAGCGCCGCCGCTTCGCTATGGGTGGTGCAGACGACCGGGGTTTCCATCATGTCGGCGACGATCTGGCGCCACAGTGGATTCTTCGCGCCGCCGCCGATCAGCTGGATGCGTTCGCTGCGGATTCCGCTTTCGCGCAGCAGGTCCAGGCCGTAGCGCAGGCCGAAGGTCACACCCTCGACAACGGCCCGGCAGAGGTTTGCTCTGGTTAGGTTTTCCGTGGTCAGGCCGTGCAGGCTGGCACTGGCCTGGGGGAGGGCGGGGACGCGCTCGCCGTTGAGGAAAGGCAGCAGAGTGACGCCGTCACAGCCGATTGGCGCCTGCGCTACGAGTGCGTTGAACGATTCGAGATCGAGCTGCAACAGGTCGCGGATCGCGGCGTTAGCGTTGGTCAGGTTCATGGTGCAGATCAATGGCAGCCAGCCTCCACTGGACGAGCAGAAGGTGGCGACTGCTGGCTGGGGGCTGATGCGCGGCGTGTCCGAATAGGCGTAGAGCGTGCCGGAGCTACCCAGGCTCATGGTGATGGCGCCGGGGCGGATGTTGCCGGTACCGATGGCCCCCATCATGTTGTCGCCACCGCCACTGGATACGATGGCGTCAGGGTTCAGCCCGAGCTGTCCGGCGATTTCCGGACGCAGCCGGCCCACGGCTTTGTCCGGTGCGATCAGCTCGGGCAGTGCCGCCTCCAGCCGACCGTTCGGGTCGATATGGCGCAGGATGCCAAGGTCCCACTCACGGGTTCGTACGTTGAAATAGCCGGTGCCGGACGCGTCGCCGTACTCGGCGCAGGCGCGCCCGGTGAGCCAATGATTCAGGTAATCGTGCGGCAGCAGAATGTGCGCAATCTGCTCGAAGAGTGCGGGGTGCTGCGCCTTCATCCACAAGAGTTTCGAGACAGTGTAGCCCGGCGCGATGACGACGCCAAGGCGCTCGAGCGATCCCTGTTCCCCGCCCAGCCAGTCGAGCAGCGCGGCGTTTTCCGTAGCTGATTCCGTGTCGCACCAGAGCTTGGCCGGGCGCAGTACCTGGCCGTCGCGATCGAGCGTGACCAGCCCGTGTTGCTGCCCGGACACACCGATGCCCAGCACCTCGCGACCGTTTACTCCGGCCTCGGTAAGGGCAGCTCTCGTCGCGGTGGCAAACGCGGTCGTCCATTGCGTGACGTCCTGCTCGCGACGGCCATTGGGCCCGCTGATCAAATCGTGGCCGGCCGAGCCCTGGCCGAGTACGCGCCCGTTGCTGGCGTCGAGTACCAGCGCCTTGGTGCCTTGGGTGCCGCAATCGATTCCGAGAAACATGCCGGGCCCCGTCACTGCGTCAGCAACAGATCAAGGGTGCCGCTAACCCCCAACGTGCACAGCCGCAGCAGGTTGCGCTCGAAGGCCTCGCGGAAGGCGAGCGAACGTGAAATCCGCGTGCCGAAGATTTCCTCGCAACCGAGCAGGCGTTCGGCGAGGCCGTCGTCCTCCGCGACAAGGGACTGGCAGAAATCCGCGCGCGGATCGGGGATGCGGTACTGCTCGCCGTTCTCATCGACGCCTCGCAGATACAGCGCCCAGGCAGCGACCACTAGGGCCGCCCGGTCCAATGCGGTGTTATCGGCGATCAGGCGGTTGATGGTCGGCACGGTGAACTTGGGAAACTTCGACGAGCCATCGGAACACACCCGCTCCAGCTGATCGGCGATGGCTCGGTTGGAGAACCGCTCGATCAGGGTCTGCTTGTACCGCGCGAGATCGATGCCCGGCACCGCTGCCAATTGTGGGGTGACGTCCTCATCCATATAGCGGCGGATGTACTCGACGAACAGCGGATCGGCCATGGTTTCGTGAACGAAGCGATAACCGCGCAGGTAACCGAGATAGGTCAGCGCGAGGTGGCTGCCGTTGAGCAGCTTGATTTTCATCTCCTCGTAGGGCGAAACGTCGTCGGTGAACTGCACGCCGACCTTTTCCCAGGCTGGGCGGCCGGCGACGAAGCGGTCCTCCACTACCCATTGCACGAAGGGTTCGCAGACCACCGGCCAGGCGTCATCGAGGCCGTGCTGTCGCTCCAGGTCCTGGCGATGGGCCGTGCTGGTCATGGGCGTGATACGGTCGACCATGGCGTTGGGAAAGCTGACGTTGCGCTCGATCCAGCGGGCCAGGTCGGGGTCGACCAGGCTGGCGAAGGCCAGCGTGGCCCTGCGGGTCACATCGCCGTTGTGGGGGAGGTTGTCGCAGGACATCACCGTGAAGGGGCCGACGCCATGCCCACGACGCTTGGCCAGGGCCGCGCAGAGCAGGCCGAACACGCTGATCGGGCTGCGCGGGTTTTGCAGGTCATGTTGAATCTGCGGCAGTTGCGCATTGAACTGGCCGGTGCTGTCGTCCAGGCAATAGCCGCCCTCGGTGATGGTCAGCGAGACGATGCGGATCGCCGGATCGGCCAGGCGGGCGACCACCGCCTCGGAACCATCCTCGCCCACCAACAGCATGTCGCGAATGCTGCCGATCACCCGGACCTCGGTGTCGGGCCGGTCGTCGAGCTCCACCAGGGTGTAGAGGTAGTCCTGGGCGGCCAGTGCGTCGCGCATCGCGCGTTCTTCGGCGCGTGTGCCGATGCCGCAGATGCCCCATTCCAGCCCCTCGCCGGTATTCATCAGCGCATCGGTGTAGGCCGCCTGGTGGGCACGGTGAAAACCGCCCACGCCGATGTGGGCGATGCCGCTGGTGGCCTCGGCCAGGCGGTAGTCGGGGCGTGCGATAGGGACCGGCAGCCGTGGCAGATTCGCTTCGTTCAACTTCATCTCGGGCCTCGCGGGGCTTGAATGTGGGAAAGCCGGGGGCCGGATCGCTGCCATTGCGGGCCGCAGCGATCTGCCGGTAAGTCAGGGCTCGGGTGGCTATGTGTCGGTCAGGCCGCCTGCTGCAGCGACTGGCCGACCGCAACGCCATTGCTGTCGAAGAGGTGGCAATGTTCGGCTTCCAATGTCAGCGACAGCGACTCGCCATAACGCGGGGTGAAGTCGCCACGGATGCGCATGGTCAGCTGCTCGCCGTTGCCGGTGATGACGTGGCAGTAGGTATCACTGCCCAGCCGTTCACTGACGTCGGCCTGCACGGTCAGCTGGCAGTTGCCTTCGCTGCCGCGGTTGAGGTGCTCCGGGCGGATGCCGAGGGTGACCGGATCGCCCGTCTTCAGCGTGGCGCCGCTCAGCGGCAGGAACAGACGGCAACCGGCGTCGAGCTCGACTTCGCAGCCGCTGGCTTCGACACGGCTGGCGCGGCCCTTGAGAAAGCCCATCTTCGGTGTGCCGAGAAAGCCCGCGACGAACAGGTTGGCCGGATGGTGATAAAGCTCCATGGGCGAGCCGACCTGCTCGATGCGCCCGCCGTTGAGCACCACCACCTTGTCGGCCAGGGTCATGGCCTCGACTTGATCGTGAGTCACGTAGATCATCGTGGCCTGCAGTTCCTGGTGCAGGCGCGAAAGCTCCAGGCGCATCTGCACGCGCAGCGCGGCATCGAGGTTGAACAGCGGTTCATCGAAGAGAAACACCTTGGGATTGCGTACGATGGCGCGGCCGATGGCGACGCGCTGGCGCTGGCCGCCGGACAGTTGCCGCGGCTTGCGTTCGAGCAGCGGTTCCAGCTCCAGGGTGCGCGCGGCGGCTTCGATCTTGCGCGCCACTTCCTGCTTGTCGGCCCCGGCTAGATCCAGGGCGAAGGACATGTTCTTGCGCACCGTCATGTGCGGGTAGAGCGCGTAGGTCTGGAACACCATGGCCAGGTCGCGTTTGGCCGGGCTGACATCGGTGATGTCGCGCCCGTCCAGTTCGATGCGCCCGCTACTGACCTCCTCGAGCCCGGCGATCAGGCGCAGCAGGGTGGACTTGCCACAGCCGGAGGGGCCGACGAAGACGACGAACTCGCGGTCGCGGATGTCCAGGTCGATGCCCTTGATGATCTCGTTGCCGTCGAAGCCTTTCTTCAGGTTGTGGATCTTCAGGTCTGCCATGTTCGAATCCTCCGTTGTTCTTGATTGTCAGGCGGCGCTCATTTCACGGCGCCGAACGACAGGCCGCGCACCAGCTGCTTCTGGCTGATCCAGCCGAAGATCAGGATGGGGGCGCAGGCGAGGGTGGAGACGGCCGAGAGCTTGGCCCAGAACAGGCCTTCGGGACTGGAGTACGAGGCGATCAGCGCGGTCAGCGGCGCGGCATTGGACGAGGTCAGGTTCAGCGACCAGAAGGCTTCGTTCCAGCACAGGATCAGCGACAGCAACATGGTCGAGGCGAGCCCGCCCTTGCTGATCGGCAGGAGCACGCGAAGCATCTCCTGCAGCAGCGTGGCGCCGTCCATGCGGGCCGCTTCGAGGATGTCGCGGGGGATGTCCTTGAAGTAGGTGTAGATCATCCACACCAGAATCGGCAGGTTGATCAGCGTGTAGATGATGATCAGCACCGCGCGGCTGTCGAGCAGGCCGAACTGCTTGGCCAGCAGGTAGATCGGCACCAGCACGCCCACCGGCGGCAGCATCTTGGTCGAGAGCATCCACAGCAGCGTGCCCTTGGTGCGCTTGGTCTCGTAGAAGGCCATCGAGTAGGCAGCGGGAATGGCGATCAGCATGCCCAGCGCGGTCGCGCCGAAGGAAATGGTCACCGAGTTCCAGGCGTACTTGAAGTAGCCGCTGCGGTCCTGGATGTGCAGGTAGTTTTCCAGCGTGGGCGTGAAGATGAATTGCGGCGGCGTGGCGAAGGCGTCGATCTCGGTCTTCAGGCTGGTCAGCAGCATCCAGAAGATCGGGAAGAACAGCAGCAGCGCCACGGCCCAGGCGAGCAGCCCGACCACCAGGGTATTGAGGCGGCGACTTTGTTTGAGCGTCAGCATCGGTCTGTCCTCAGTATTTTTCGGTGAGATTCTTGCCGAGCATCCGCACCAGGATGATCGCCGCGATATTGGCGATCACCACCGCGATCAAGCCGCCGGCCGAGGCCATGCCGACATCGAACTGCAGCAGCGCCTGGTTGTAGATCAGGTAGGCGAGGTTGGTGGATGCGTAGCCGGGGCCCCCGCTGGTGGTGGTGAAGATTTCGGCGAATACCGAAAGCAGGAAGATCGTCTCGATCATCACCACCACGGCGATGGGGCGCGCCAGGTGCGGCAAGGTCAGGTGCCAGAAGATCGCGATGGGGCCGGCGCCATCGAGGCGGGCGGCTTCCTTCTGCTCCTGGTCGAGGGACTGCATGGCCGTCATCAGGATCAGGATCGCGAAGGGCAGCCATTGCCAGGACACGATGATCACGATGGACGCCAGCGGATGCTGTGCGAGCCAGTCCACCGGCTGCGCGCCGAAGAATTTCCACACCGCCGCGAGAATGCCCGAGACCGGGTGATAGATCAGGTTCTTCCAGACCAGCGCGCTGACGGTGGGCATGATGAAGAACGGCGAGATCAGCAGCACACGGACGAAGCCGCGGCCGGCGAAGTCCGCCGCCTCCAGCAGCGCGGAGATGAGCACGCCGAATACCACGCTGATCAGCAGCACGCTGCCGACCAGGATCAGGGTATTGGTCATGCCGGGCATGAAGCCGGCATCGGTCAGGAAGTAATGGAAGTTCTCCAGCCCGACGAAATCGTTCTCACCGGGATAGAGCAGGTTGTAGCGGATCACCGAGAAATAGACGGTCATCGACAGCGGAACCAGCATCCACAACAGCAACAGTGCAACGGACGGGCTGACGAGAAACCAGCTGGGGCCGAAGCGGCGTGGCTTGCGCTCGCTCGGCTCGCTTGCCGTATCGGTGACAGGTGCCTTGGGCAAGGCTGCAGATGGGGTGGCCATGGTGTGCTCCGGCTGAAAGAAGGCCTTGAGGGCTCGGGCGAGCCCTGTCCGGTTTCATCTTCGGAAGAAAATGCCTACTTGGGATAACCGGCGCGCTTCATTTCCCGCGTCGTGGATTGCTGCACCGCGGTGAGCATCTGCTCGACCGGCATCTGCCCGGTCAGCGCCGCGGAGAACATCTTGCCGACCTGCGTGCCGATGGCCTGGAATTCCGGGATGGTCACCAGCTGGATACCGACATAAGGTACCGGCTTGGCCGAAGGCGAGGCGGGATCGGCCTGCTTCAGAGACTCCAGCGTGATTCTGGCGAACGGCGCTGCGGCCATGTACTCGTCGTTATAAGTCGATTCACGAGTGCCCGGTGGCACGTTGGCCACGCCGTCGGTTTCGGCAACGAGCTTGGCGTAGTCCTTGGAGGTCGCCCAGGCAGTGAACAGCTTGGCCGCGTCCTGCTGCTGCGAGCTGGTGGGGATCGCCAGTGCCCAGGAGTACAACCAGGCCGAGCCCTTGTCGGTTTCTTCCTGCGGGGCGAAAGTGAAACCGACCTTGTTGGCGACCTTGCTCTGCGAGGTGTCGGTGACGAAGGAGCCGGCGACGGTCGCATCGACCCACATGGCGCACTTGCCGCTGTTGAACAGCGCCAGGTTTTCGTTGAAGCCGTTGCTGGAGGCGCCGGGCGGGCCGTACTTGCTCAACAGGTCCACATAGAAGTTGGCGGCCTTGGTCCATTCGGGACCGTCGAATTCGGGTTGCCACTTCTCGTCGAACCAGCGCGCGCCGAAGGCGTTGGCGACGGTCGTGACCAGCGCCATGTTTTCGCCCCAGCCGGCCTTGCCGCGCAAGCAGATACCGTACTGGTCCTCGCCAGGCGAGTGCAGCTTTTCGGCGAACTCGGCCATCTGCGACCAGGTCGGGTGCTCGGGCATGTCCAGACCGGCCTGTTCGAACAGGTCGGTGCGGTAGTAGGTCATCGAGCTTTCGGCATAGAACGGCAGGGCGTACAGCGTCCCGTCCACCGACAGGCCCTCGCGTACCGAGGGGAATACGTCGTTCAGATCGTAACCTTCGGGCAGGTCTTTCATCGGAGCCAGCCAGCCCTTGTCGCCCCACAACGAGGCTTCGTACATGCCGATAGTGAGCACGTCGAACTGGCCGCCCTGGGTGGCGATATCGGTGGTCAGGCGTTGGCGCAGCACGTTCTCTTCGAGTACCACCCAGTTGAGCTTGATGTCGGGATTCTGCTGTTCGAAGGTCTTGGAAAGGCGCTGCATGCGGATCATGTCCGCGTTGTTGACGGTGGCGACGGTGAGGGTTTCGGCGGCCTGGGCCAGCGCAATCGAGGCCATGCAGGCGGTACCGAGCAGCAAGTTGAATGCTTTCATCGTGAACTCCTCTTCCAGATCGGGGCCTGGAAGCACTTATTGTTTTTGTTGTTACCCGCGTACTGCGCTACGAGCGTCTGGCAGGCATTACAACGCCGGCAGTGGTCGTGCGACAAAGCCGTGACTGCACTCGCTTCGATACTTTTTTGCACTCGGTTGAGCGAGGCGGGCTGCTCGCAGCGGCACCGACCAGACCCGTCGCCGGGGCTCAAGAATGAGGCTTTGCCACAACCGTAATGGCGTGAACGCAGAGACAGTCCAGGAAGAGGGCGCTGAACCCGCCCGGCCGGAAGCGTATCAGCTGGCCAGGTTCTGCTCGGTCAGGCGTTGTTCGACCAGGCGTCGATAGCACGACGGGGTCATGCCCTTGAGCTGCTGGAAGCGGCGATTGAAATTGGACAGGTTGTTGAAGCCCGATTCGAAACAGACATCGGTGACCGGCTTGTCCTGATCGAGCAGCAGTTCGCAGGATTTGCTGATGCGCAGGCTGTTGACGAACTCGACGTAGCAGCGCCCGGTGGCGCGCTTAAAGAAGCGCGAGAAGTAGGTGGGCTTCATGCCGAGATGGCTGGCGACTTCCTCCAGCGGCAGCTCGCGCATGTAGTGTTGGAAGATGTAGTTGACCGCCATGTTGGTCCGGTCGGCCTGCTGCTCGTCGCTCAACTGTGCCGAGGTGGCGCCGGAGAGCAGCTGGTAGTCGTCGCACCTGGCAAGCAGCTCGAGCATGATCAGGAAATAGCCGAGGCGGGTGGCGCCGCGGCTGTCGGCGATCTGCTGCATCAGCTGGCGTGCCTGGGCGATGGTCTGCGGACAGCGAAACTCGATGCCGTAGCGCGAGCGCTCGAGCATCGGCGTGAAGGTCCGCAGCTCGGAGAAGACGGCATGGCCCGCCTCGAGCATCTCGTCCGTGAAGTTGACCAGCATGTCGCGCTTGGCCACGACCTCGCCGTCCTCGACCTGACTGATCCAGTTGTGCGGCAGGTGCGGGCCGGTGAGAAACAGGCTGTCCGGGCCGAAATTGCCCACGTAGTCGCCGACGAAGACCTTGCCGGAGCTGGCGACGATCAGATGCAGTTCGTATTCCTTGTGGTTGTGCCACCGCACCAGCGGGCAGGGGAAACCATGTTCGCGATAGATCAGCGAGTTGCCGTGGTGGTCGTCCATCAGCTCGTAGGACGGGTCGGTAATCTTCAACGCTCTCATGCAGGGTCCGTTGTCGTGAAAGGCCACGAAGGGTTATAGCCGCTGAAGGCGCAACGGCCAAAACGGTCAGGCAATTTCGTATCGGTAGGGTAGGTCCGGACCACGCCTTGAACAGGTGATGGCGGCGGCGCTGCTGGCGAAGGCGAGCATGGCCTGCAGTTGCGCAGGCGCCATCTGTGCGAGTCCGTGCGGCGAGTCCAGCTGCTGTTCAGCCAGGTAGGCGAGCAACGCGGCCTGGAAGGTGTCGCCGGCGCCCACGGTGTCACGCACCGTCACCGCCTGCGCTGCCACGTGCAACTGGCCGTGCTTGCGGCTGAAGAGCTGTGCGCTTTCGGCACCTCGGGTGAGCACCACCAGCTCGGCGTGATGGTCCAGCCAGCGCTGGGCGATGCTCGCTGGCGCCATGTCTGGATAGAGCAGGGCCAGGTCCTCGTCGCTGACCTTGATCAGATGTGCGCGTTCGGCGAACGCCTCGACCCGCTCGCGCCAACGTTCGAGGCTGGGTTCGACGTTGAGGCGAATGTTCGGATCGAGTGAAATCAGGCGCTGGGCATGCTCGCGATGCAGCAAGGCCAGCAGCGTATCGGCAATCGGCGGCGTCACCAGCGAATAGGAACCGAAATGGATGCCGCGAATGCCAGCAGGCAACGGCTGCAGCTGTTCGGTGTGCAACAGGCGATCGGCACAGCCTTCACCGCGAAAGCTGTAGACCGGACTGCCATCGGCACCGATGGCGACCATCGCCAGGGTGGTCGGCGCATCGAAGATGGCGAGGTGCTCGGTGGCGATGCCTTCTTCCTGCAGCAGCTCTAGCAGGCGCTGACCGAAATGATCGCGCGAGAGCCCACCGAACAGCGCGGCCTGCGCGCCCAACCGGGCCAGCCCGACGGCAACGTTGAACGGCGAGCCACCTGCGACGGCTTCCAGATTCAGGCGACTGCGGCTGTCAGTCGAGGCCGCGAACACATCGAAAAGCGCTTCACCACAGACGAGGTACATGGACGATTCCTGCTGGCGGAAATCGCCCGAGCTTAAACCCGACGCCTGCACCGGGACAGTACGCCCGCGGCTGGCGGCCGATACGATCTTGCACTCGTTTCAGTACACCCAGACTTCGACGCGGCGATTTTTGATGCGACCAGCTTCGCTGTTAGATGCCACTGGAAGTTGATCGCCCAAGCCGTTGATTTCCTTTACAAGGATGCCGCCACGCGCCAGTTCGCGACGCACCGCCATGGCGCGCAGCTTGGACAGCAATGCAGTCCGCGCGGGATCGTTGCGGGCGTCGCCGAAGCCGACCAGCACCGCCGCGTTCATCTGCTTGTCGTGGCTGTTGAGATAGTCGATCAAACGCTGCACATCGCGCTGGGCCTTGTTGTCCAGCTGCGCGCTGCCTTCGGCGAAGCGGAAGTTGACGGTCAGTCGCTGTGCCTCCTTGGCCAGCTGCTGATAGGCCTCGGGCATCGTCGTTTGCAGCGGCAGCCGGATCGGCGCGATAGCCTGGGCCACGTAGCCGGATTTCTCGACGATGGCCTGTCCTTCCGGGCTGTGCACGAAGCTCAGGAATTCGCGGGTCCATGCGGACTGCTTCTTGGGGTCGGCATAGAGGAACAGCCGGCGTGACAACGGGTAGTCCTCGGTGGCGACCAGCGCCTGGCTCGGTGGCATGGGTTGGGAATCGCCGTCGGTGATTGCCAGTGCTTTCGACTTGCCGACAGAAGCGAGACCGACGAAGCCGATGGCGCCGCTACGGCGGCTGACCGCCTGGGACAGGGCGTCGTTGGATTCATAGCGCACGGCGCTGGTGGCCAATGCCTGCCCCTGACTGTTCAGCACCAGCTCCTTGAAGGTGTCGTAGGTGCCGGACTGGTCATCACGCGCGTGCAGCTCGACGGCAACGTCCGCGCCGCCCAGCTCCCGCCAGTTGGCGATCTCACCGGCGAACAGGCGTGCCACCTGCTCCACGCTGAGGGATTGCACAGGATTGTCGGGATGGACGATCACCGCCAGGCCATCAATGGCGATGACCTGTTCGCTCTCGGCGCTGCGCATGTCGCCCAGGGCGGCGAGGCTTTGCGCTTCGCTCTGTTTGATCGGTCGCGAAGCAGCGGCGAGGTCGGCAGCACCGTCTTTCAGCCCGGAGAAGCCGGTACCGGTGCCATGCGCGGCGACCAGTGCCTGCACGGTCCTGCCGCGCTCGTCGAGGGCGGTGACGCGCTGCTCGTTTTCCTGGCCGGCCGGGGCGATGCGGACCGACTGCAGGCCCTTGGCCTCGAACAGGCCGGCCACCAGCATCGGTGCCAGCTTGGCCCCCACGGTGTTGGAGCCGTGGATACGCAGTACGGCCGATCCGTCTGGCGGGGTGGGTGGGGCGGCGAGGCTGTTGCCGGAGGCGCCGCCCAGCGTGAGCAACAGCAGGGGCAATGCCCGATTCCAGAACCGTCCAAACACTCGTGGCGTCATCTCGCGACCTCCTTGTAGAAGGCCGCGAGATTAAGACGGTTCGGTTACCAATAAATGACAGCGCGGGCGGCGCAGGCGGAATTGCGCAGCGGTCGTCAGCGCAGCTCGATCCACACCGGGCAGTGGTCCGAAGGTTTCTCCATCGCGCGGATGTCGTAGTCGACGCCGCAATCGGTCACGCGCTGGTGCAGCGCTGCGGTGGTGAGGATGTAGTCGATGCGCAGGCCGCGGCGCGGGTCGTCCTCGAAACCGCGGCTGCGATAGTCGAACCAGCTGAAGCGGTCGACGACTTCCGGGTTGAGGGTGCGGAAGCTGTCCTGCAGCCCCCAGGCCTTCAGGCGCTCGAGCCACTCGCGCTCCTCGGGGAGAAAGCTGCACTTGCCGGTGCGCAGCCAGCGCTTGGCGTTCACTTCGCCGATGCCGATGTCGCAGTCCTGCGGGGAAATATTGAAGTCGCCCATCAGCGCGAGGGATTCCTCGGAGCGGAACTGCTGTTCGAGCAGTGCCTGCAGGTCGGCGTAGAACTTGGTCTTGGCGGGAAACTTCACCGGGTGGGCGCGGCTTTCGCCTTGGGGGAAGTAGCCGTTCATCACGGTCACCTGCTGGCCATCGGCATCGGCGAAGCGGCCCCAGATGAAGCGCTTCTGCGACTCCTCGCCGTCGCTGGGAAAGCCCTTGTGTATTTCCAGCGGAGCCTGGCGCGAGAGCAGGGCGACGCCGTAGTGGCCCTTCTGCCCGTGATAGTGCACGTGATAGCCGAGCGCCTCGATCTCCGCCTGGGGAAACTGTTCGTCAGAAACCTTGGTTTCCTGAAGGCCGATGACGTCCGGTTGGTGCTTTTCAATGATCGCAGAAAGTTGGTGAGGTCTTGCGCGTAATCCATTGATATTAAAGGAGACGATTTTCATGGGATTCCGTGAAGTCTGGCTGAGGCTCAAGTGGAAGGGCACCCGGCACGGCGCTGCCGATGCCGATCTGCCATGGGCAAAGAAGGCCGATTCTAGAGCCGTGCCACCGTGCTTTCCACGTTTCGCGCTGAAACGGACGGCTACCGCATTGCCTTTCGAGGAGCTTGAAAGGCGGGTGATCCGGCGGCGTGGCGGGGCGGGCGAAGCGCTGCTAAGTTGCAAGCATCCCTCTGGAAAAAGCCGAGAGTTGCCATGCCGATGTCTGCCGAGGTTCGCACACTCGATAGTGGTTATGACCGCGAAACCCGCTCGCTGCTGTATCACGCCTACCGTCACGAACCGACCTTCGCCTACCTGTTCGAGGCGGACCGGCCCGGCTATCAACAGCGCGTGCGCGCCACGGTGCGGGAGTTGGTGAACCAGCATTTTCTGCAACAACAACCTGCGCTCGGGCTGCTGCTGGACGACCGGCTGATCGCCGTCGCGCTGATCGCACCGCCGCAACGGCGGCTGGATGTCACCGAAAGCTGGGCCTGGCGCGCGCGTATGCTTCTGACCGCTGGGTTCCGCTGCACCAGGCGCTATCTGGACTACCACGCGGCGGTGCTGGCGTGTCTGCCGACCGGCGCGGTGCATCTGCTGCCGTTGCTCGGTGTGCATCCGCAGTTTCAGGGACAGCAATATGGTGAGCATCTGCTGCAGGCGGTGCACGAGTGGTGCGCCGAGGATGAAACCTCCCAGGGGCTGGTGATCGATACTGGCAACCCGCGCTATCTGAATTTCTACCAGCGGCAGGGCTACGAGGAGATCGGCCAGATCGCCGTCGGCCCGGTGGTCGAACACATCTTCTTTCATCCGGCGCCCAGGCGGATGGAAGCGGCGCGCTAGGTGTGGCCGAATTTTATCCGGGCGGGCCAGTCTGACTGGTCAGAAGCCACGCGATGTCAGCCGATGCCCGCCCCACCGCAAGATTGCCTTACACACTGTCTAGCCCGCACGTTCGGGCTTGCTCGGAAACACGTGCTAGCATCGCTGGCCATGTGCAAATCGAACCGAATCGGCCCGCTGGTAGCCGCACTTTTTATGTTGAGCGGTATCCATGCCAGCGCCGCTGAGCTCGACGTTCGCATCGAGCCCGAGAACCGGGCGCTCCGAGAAAATATCGAGAACTACATAGGCGACCTGGGCGACCGCGACGCGCGCGAGCTGCTGCGCTACAGCCGGGTCGCGCAGAGTCAGGCGGAAAAGGCACTGCAAGCGCTGGGCTACTACCGCAGCCGCATCCGTACCGACGTGCGTGAGGGTGACGAACCGGCACTGGTGTTGCGCGTGCGTACCGGCGAGCCGGTGCGGCTGCGCAATATCACCGTCCGGCTGGACGGGCCGGCCGCGGAGTTCTCCGGCTTTCGCGTCGCCGAGCGTACCCTGCGTCAGGGCGATGTGTTGAACCACGGACGGTACGAGGAGGTGAAACAGCAGTTTCTCAACCAGGCCTCGCGCTTCGGCTATTTCGATGGCCGCTTCACTCAGCAGCGGCTTGCCGTCGATCCGCGGGAGAACGTCGCCGACGTCGAACTGGTGTTCGACAGCGGGCCACGCTACCGCCTGGGCGACGTGCGTTTCGAGGGGGATTCGCCATTCGATGACGACCTGCTCGCGCGCATGGTGCCGTTCGAGGCGGATACCCCGTACGACTCCGAACTGATCGCCGAACTCAGCCAGGCACTGCAATCGAGCGGCTATTTCGAGGGTGTGCGCGTCGATGCCAATCCGAGCGGCGCCAACCAGCAGCGCATCCCGGTTTCGGTCGCGCTCACCACGCGCAAGCCGCGCACCTTTGGCTTCGGTCTTGGTTATTCCACCGACGTCGGCCCGCGGGTCCGGCTGGACTGGACGCGCCACTGGGTCAACCCGCAAGGCCATAGCTACGGTGCCGAGGCGGAACTGTCGGCGCCGCGGCAGAACGTCGGTTTCTGGTACGACATTCCGCTGGACCCGCCACTGACCGACAAGCTGCGCTTCGTCGGCGGCTACCAGTACGAAGAGATCGCCGGCACCGACAGCCTCAGCCGCCTGCTCAAGGTCGGCCCGGAGTGGCACAGTCAGCTGCCCAGCGGCTGGTTGCGCGTGCTGTCGCTGAAGTGGCAGCACGAGGAATATCGCCTCGGGGACGATTCCGGAATCAGCACCTTGCTCATGCCCGGCGTCGCCTACAGCTACCTGCGTAGCGACAACCGTATCGACCCGAGCCGCGGCTATCGCCTGCAGTTCGAAGTGGCCGCCGCGAAGGCCGGGGTGCTTTCCGACGCCGACCTGGTCCACGCCAACGTGCAGCTGCGGGGGCTGACCACGCTGGCCCAGCGGCATCGCTTTCTCGGTCGCGTGCAGCTTGGTGGCAACTGGACCGATGAATACGTCAACGTGCCGCCTTCGCTGCGCTATTTCGCCGGTGGTGATCAGAGCGTGCGTGGCTACGATTACCAGAGCCTGTCACCGACCAATTCCGATGGCGACAAGATCGGCGGCCGCTATCAGTTCGCGGTCAGCGCCGAGTATCAATATTCCATCGCCGAGAAATGGCGTGTCGCGACCTTCGTCGATCAGGGCAACGCCTTCAACTCGTTGGAAATTCCCACGCTGAAAAGTGCCGTCGGCGTCGGTGTGCGCTGGGTATCGCCGGTCGGTCCGATTCGCGTCGATGTCGCTCATCCGCTGGATGGCGACGGTGGCGTCCGCCTGCATTTCTCCATGGGGCCGGAGCTGTGATGCGGGTATTGCGTGGGCTGGGCTGGACGCTGCTTGGGCTGATACTGCTCGTGCTCATCGTCACCACCGTGCTGCTCGGCACTGCCAGCGGTAGCCGCTGGCTGCTGGGGCAGGTTCCGGGGCTGACGGTCGAAGCGTTCGAGGGCCGGCTCGGCCAGCGCTGGCAAGCCGACCGGTTGATCTGGGAGCAGGGCGGCAGTCACGTCGAAGTGCAACAGCCCCGTCTTGCCTGGTCGCCGGCATGCCTGCTCAAGCGCACGCTGTGCATCGACGAGCTGGTGACCGGCGACATCGTCCTCAGCTTTCCGCCCAGCGAGCCCGACCCAGCGGCGGAGCCCTTCAGCTTGCCGGAGCTCGATTTGCCGCTGGCACTGCAAGTCGAGCGCGTCGAAATCGGCCGGGTGACGCTCAATGAAAGCGAGCAGGTGCGAAGCCTGCGCCTGCAGGCGAACTGGCGCGCGGATGGCCTGGATATCCAGCGCCTCGACCTGCGCCGGACGGATGTGGATCTGTCGGTGACTGGCCGGCTGCAGCCCAGCGGTGACTGGCCGCTGACGCTGGAGGGGCAGGCCGCGCTGCAGTCGCCGGATGAACAGCCGTGGGCGCTGATGATCGCCGTGGATGGCGATCTGCGCGAGCAGCTGCAACTCAAGGTCGAGAGTCAGGGCTATCTGGACGGCAGCCTCAGCGGTCAGTTGCGGGCCCTCGATGAGCAATTACCGGCGACGCTCAGGCTGAATGCTGATGGGTTCAAGGCGCTGCCCGATCTGCCGGACACCTTGCGCCTGAACGATCTGGAGCTGACAGCGAGTGGCAACCTGCAGGACGGCTACCGTCTGCTCGGCACCACCGAGCTGCCAGGCGAGGGCGGCGCGGTGCGGCTGGCGCTGGAAGGTGTCGTCAGTCCGAGCGGAGCGCAGATCGAGATGCTCGAGCTCGATGCTGGGCAGCAACGCGATGTGCGGCTGAGTGGCGATGTCGACTGGCAGGACGGTCTGACCGCGAATGCCGATCTGCTCTGGCGCGATTTTCCCTGGCGACGGCTCTACCCGGCGATCGAAGAGCCACCGGTGACGTTGCGCGAGCTCAAGGCGCAGATTCAGTACGACGACGGCAACTATCTCGGCAACTTCGAATCGGCCATGACCGGCCCGGCCGGAGATTTCACACTGAACAGCCCGGTCAGCGGCAACCTCGAAGCCGTGCATCTGCCACAACTGCAACTGCAAGCCGGGCAGGGCAGTGCGACGGGTTCGTTGAGCATCGGCTTCGCCGAGGGCGTCGACTGGAAAGCCGACCTGACGCTGAGCGAACTCGATCCGGCGTACTGGCTGGCCGAGCTGCCGGGCAATCTCGGTGGTTCGCTGAAAAGCCAGGGCGCTTTGCGCGACGAGCAGCTGCAGGCCGAGGCGAGCCTCGATATCGCCGGGCGCCTGCGCGATCAGAACACCAGCCTGCAGCTGCAGGCCAACGGCGAAGGCGAGCGCTGGAACCTGCCGGTCATCGACCTGCGCATGGGCGATAACCGCGTACACGGCAGCGGCACCTGGGCACAGACGCTGGAGGGTCGATTGCAACTGGAACTGAGCCGCCTGGCGCAGCTGTGGCCCGGCCTCCGGGGGCGAGTGAGCGGCGAGGTCACGCTGGCGGGAACCGCAGCGGCGCCGAGCGGGCAGCTCGAGCTCAGCGGTCGCAACCTCGCTTATCAGGACAATCGGCTGCGTCGTCTCAGCGTGCAGGGTCAGCTATCCGATGGGGAGCGCGGTCGGCTGGCGCTAGATGCCGAGCGAATCCGCGCCGGCGAAACCGATCTTGGCGCGCTGCGGATCAATGCCGAAGGCACTGCGGAACGGCATCAGGCCGAGCTGCAACTGCAAGGCCCATCGCTCGACCTGGCGCTGGCCTTCGATGGCAGATTGCGCGGTGAGGATTGGCTTGGCCGGCTGACACGTGGCGAACTCAGCGCGCAGCAGCAGGATTGGGCCCTGCAACGGCCGGCCACGCTGCAGCGTTTCGCCGATGGCCGAGTGGAATTCGGTGCGCATTGTTGGCGCTCCGGGCCCGCCAGCCTCTGCGCGGAGAATCAGCGCCTGCTGCCGGAGCCGCAGATTCGCTATCGCCTGCGCGATTTCTCGCTGCAGACCCTGGCCGAGTATCTGCCCGAAGATTTCCGCTGGCAGGGCGAGCTGAATGCCGATATCGAGCTGGACCTTCCCGCTGGCGGACCCAATGGCCGGGTTCAGGTCGATGCCGGCCCCGGCGTGCTGCGCATTCGCGATGTGGACGAGTGGCACGATTTCCCCTATCAGACCCTGGCGCTGAACAGTCGCCTGCTGCCGGAGCGGATCGACAGCCAGCTGCGCTTCCAGGGCGGTGAGCTGGGCGAGCTTGACGTGCAGCTGCAGATCGATCCGCGGCCCGCAGCCAAGCCAATCGACGGCGAATTTCGCCTGAGCGGTCTCGATCTGTCGGTGGCGCGCCCATTCGTGCCAATGGTCGAGCGCTTGCGTGGCGAACTGAATGGCAGCGGCCAGCTGGCCGGCAGCCTGCAGCAGCCGACGCTCAACGGCCAGCTGCTGTTGAGTGACGGGGAAATCGCCGGCAGCGAACTGCCGACGACCTTCGAAGATCTGCGGGTACGCCTGCTGATCGAAGGTGAGCGACTGAACATCGACGGCAACTGGTGGGCCGGCGAACAGGGGCGCGGCAGCCTGAGCGGCGCACTGGACTGGCGGAACGAACTGGATTTGGACCTCGCGATCAAGGGCAGTCGCCTGCCGGTGGTGGTCGAGCCTTACGCCGACCTCGAAGTCGAGCCTGACCTGCGCATCGTACTCAGCGGTCAGGACCTGGCCGTCAGCGGTCGGGTGGAAGTGCCGCGCGGCGCGATCACGGTTCGCGAGCTACCGCCGGCGACGGTGAAGGTCTCCGAGGACACGGTGATCATCGGTCGTGAAGCCGAGGAGCCGGCGACACCGCTGGCTGTGAAGATGGACATCGATGTCGAGGTGGGCCAGGACCGCCTGCGCTTCTCCGGCTTCGGCCTGACCGCGGATCTCGCCGGTTATCTGCACATCGGCGACAACCTGGATGCGCGCGGCGAGCTGCAGCTGAAGAACGGCCGCTACCGGGCCTACGGCCAGCGGCTGACCATCCGCCGTGCCGAATTGCTGTTCACTGGCGTGATCAGTCAACCGTTCCTCAACATCGAGGCGATCCGGCGGATCGAGGCGGACAACGTGGTCGCCGGCCTGCGCATCACCGGCAGCGCCGAGCAGCCACGCATCGACGTGTTTTCCGAACCCGCCATGAGTCAGGAGCAGGCATTGGCCTATCTGGTGCTGGGGCGACCGCTGGGTGCCGATACCGGGGACAGCAACCTGCTAGCCCAGGCGGCGCTGGGCCTTGGCCTGGCGGGTAGTTCGTCCATCACCGGTGGCCTGGCGCAACGCCTGGGCATTCAGGATTTCCAGCTGGACACCGAAGGCACCGGCGTCGGCACCAGCGTGGTCGCCACCGGACGGCTGACGGAACGGCTGGCATTGCGCTACGGCGTCGGCGTGTTCGAGCCTTCGAATACCATCGCGCTGCGCTATCAGCTGACGCGGCGGATCTTCCTCGAGGCGGCCAGCGGATTGGCCAGTTCGCTGGACCTGTTCTATCGCCGCAATTTCTGAGCAAGCGCACCGCACCGGCACCCGGCTGGTGCGCGACGAGCGAGTCGCGAGCAACGCCCCTGACGAAACATGGATGCCGTCCTCAGTCGTGCGCACCAAACGGCATCAATCCGCACTGGCAGGCGCACCAGAGTGGGCTACGCTGATTTCGCTTTCCATGTCATTTCTGGCTCGACCGGGTTGAGTTGACGGGGTCTGACCGTTCGGTCTGGTTTTCGCGACGATTCGATCATCGAATCTGGCGCGATTGCCCCGAGCCCAATGGGCGAATGCAGTGGTAGCATCCACGCTTCCGAACGTCGCGGTCATAACTGCGCAACGCTCTAGCACGAGTCTTGCAAAGCGCTCGCGGACCTCAGCGCAGCGCAAGCTCCAGAGGCGTATCGGAATCGCCGTTACCTGGTCGCTGAAAAACCACCGCCACAAGCGCCATGTTTTTCAACGGCTCCACGGTAGCGCGACCCTAACGCGAGGGAACTCGCCTATAAGAAATAAGGTGCTCGAATGGAATTTCTGAATAACCTCGTCAATAGCGTCAACGGCCTCGTCTGGGGCCCACCCATGCTGGTGCTGATCCTCGGTACCGGCCTGTTCCTGATGATCTTCCTCAAATTCATGCCGCTGACCCGCATCCCGACCGGTTTTGCGCTGATGTGGGGTGGGCGTGCCAAAGGCGACGAAGCCACTGGTGAAATCAGCCCGTTCCAGGCATTGATGACCTCGCTGGCGGCGACCGTGGGCACCGGCAACATCGCGGGCGTGGCCACGGCCATCTTCCTCGGCGGGCCGGGTGCGCTGTTCTGGATGTGGTGCACCGCGCTGGTGGGTATGGCCACCAAGTACTGCGAAGTCGTGCTGGCCGTTCACTACCGCGAGAAGGACGACCGTGGCGAGCACGTCGGCGGCCCGATGTATGCGATCAAGAACGGGCTGGGCAAGAAGTGGGTCTGGCTGGGCACGGCCTTCGCCATCTTCGGCGGCCTGGCCGGCTTCGGCATTGGCAACATGGTGCAGGTCAACAGCATGGCCCATGCGCTGGAAACCACCTTCTCGGTGCCGCTGTGGGCGACCGGCCTGATCACCATGGTGATCGTCGGCCTGGTAATTCTTGGCGGTATTCGCCGCATCGGTGTGGTCGCCGCGTCGCTGGTACCGTTCATGTGCCTGGCTTACCTGATCGCTGCTGTAGTGGTGCTGGTAGTCAATGCATCGGCCATTCCGGCGGCGTTTGACCTGATCTTCACCCACGCCTTCACCCCGATCGCCGCTACCGGTGGTTTCGCCGGCGCTGCGGTCATGGCGGCGATTCGCTTCGGTGTTGCCCGCGGCATCTTCTCCAACGAGGCGGGCCTTGGTACCGCCGGTATCGCTCAGGCGGCCGGCACCACCACCAGCTCGGTGCGCTCGGGCATGATCGGCATGCTGGGTACGTTCATCGACACCATCATCGTCTGTTCGATGACCGGTCTGGCGATCATCTGCACCGGCGTCTGGACCAGCGGCGAAAGCGGCGCAGCGCTGTCTGCGGCAGCCTTCGAGTCGGCCATGCCGGGTATCGGTGGCGTCATCCTGACCATCGCGCTGGTGGTCTTCGCCTTTACCACCATCCTTGGTTGGAGCTATTTCGGCGAGAAATGCTGGGAGTTCCTGGTCGGCACGCGAGCCATCTGGCCGTTCCGCGTGATCTGGGTTCTGGCGGTGCCGTTCGGTGCCATCGCCCAGCTCGACTTCGCCTGGCTGTTGGCCGATACCCTCAACGGCCTGATGGCGATCCCCAACCTGGTTTCGCTGTTGCTGCTGAGTCCGGTAGTGGTCAAGCTGACCAAGGAATATTTCGCACGCAGCTGATGTCCGATGGCGACCGGTGCAGGCCAACCTGCGCTGCATCGGTCGTGTGTAGGAACAAGGCCCGTGTCGACCACCCAGGTCGTGGAGCTCTGCGTTCCACGACCTTTTTTATGCCCATGCATATCGAGGAGCGAAGCAAATGACTGAAATCACCCTGAAAGGCACACCGATCCAAGTAGCCGGTGACTTCCCGCAGGCCGGCCAGCAGGCCAATGCGTTCCGCCTGGTGGGCGCTGACCTTTCCGATGTCGAGCTGTCGAGCCTTGCCGGCAAGCGCAAGATTCTCAACATCTTCCCAAGCATCGACACGCCGACCTGCGCCACCTCGGTGCGCAAGTTCAACGCGCAGGCCAATGCCCTGGAAAACACCGTGGTGCTGTGCATTTCCGCCGACCTGCCATTCGCGCAGAAACGCTTCTGCGGCGCCGAGGGGCTGGAAAATGTCATCAACCTGTCCACCATGCGCGGTGCCGAGTTCCTCAAGGATTACGGCGTAGCGATTGCCAGCGGTCCGCTGGCCGGGGTCGCGGCACGCGCGGTAGTCGTGCTCGATGAGCAGGATCGCGTCCTGCACAGCGAGTTGGTCAGCGAAATTGGCAGTGAGCCGAACTACGAGGCAGCCATCGCCTCGCTTGGCTGATCGGCCTTTTTGGGAACGAAACGGCGAGTCGCTTTCAAACGCGCTCGCCGTTTCGTTTCTGGCGACAGAAATCCATCGATAGGTGCAAAACCGCCCGTCGTCGTCAATTAGCGCTAACCCTCCGAGGCAACTACTTTCATGCATGCCGCCTGGCTTCAGCGTTCCGGGTGTGGAGAAGTCTGCAAAAGTGGCAAATAGGCAGCTTTTCAAAAATCTTTTCGCTCAGCTGCTGTCATAGCGCTGATGCCCATTGAATGGATTCAGTTATGCCTACCTCAGAGATCAAGAAAATCGGTGTATCCGGAACCGGAATGATCGCCCGCGGCTTCGTGCGGCTAATCAAGAAACACTATCCGGACATGGAAATCTCGCGCGTCCTGACACGCCGACCGCTCTCAACGATGGCTGACTTCCCGCTGGCAGACGTACTCACCAACTCGCTGGACGAGCTGATCGATCATTCCGATCTGATCGTCGAGTGCAGTGGTGACGTGTTCCATGGGACTTCAGTCATCGAACGTGCTTTTGAAGCCGGTTTGCAGGTCGTAACGGTCAATGCAGAGCTGCAAGTGACCACGGGCTCCTACCTGGCCGGCAGAGGCTTCCTTACCGAAGCCGAGGGCGACCAGCCGGGTTCCCTTGCGGCCCTGCATGAAGACGCGCTGCAGATGGGCTTTCAGCCGCTGGTGTACGGCAATATGAAGGGCTATCTGAACCATGATCCGACTCCGGAAGACATGGTCTACTGGGCCAATCGGCAGGGGATCAGCGTCGACCAGACTACGTCCTTCACCGACGGCACCAAGGTGCAGATCGAGCAGGTGATCATTGGTAACGGCCTGGGCGCCACCATCACCCGTCAGGGCATGGAAGGTCTGGCCTCGACCAACCTGGACGACAGTGCCAGCCTGCTCGGCATGATGGCCGAGCGCGCCGGGCAGCCAATCGTCGACTACGTCATTCCTTCCGGCTACCCGGCCGGCGGCGTGTTCCTGGTGGGCAGGCATGACGAGGATCAGGCGCAGGCAATCGAATACTTCAAGCTGGGCCGCGGGCCCTTCTACACGCTGGTGCGTCCGTTCCACCTCTGCTCGCTGGAAGTGGGCAAGACCGTACGCCGCGTGCTGAATGGCGGCGGTGTGCTGCTCAACAACTCGACCGAACCGACCCTCGGTGTCGCGGCCATCGCCAAGCGCGCCATGAAGCCGGGCGAACTGATCGAGCGTGGCATCGGTGGTTTCCAGTTCCGTGGCGAGGCGATCAAGCTCGCCGAGCACTCGGATCACGTGCCGATCGGTCTGCTGCGCAAGACTGCGCTCAAACGCGCCGTCGAGCCTGGCCAGATCATCACCTTCGACGACATCGACATTCTGCCGAGTCGCGCTCTGGATATCGTGCTGGAGCAGCGCAAGCCGCGCATGAGCGAAGTCGAGAGCAAACCGTCAGACTGTGCTGAACCTGGCATCAACACCAACACCATGGGGATGCTCGCCTTCGGCGGTTGAACGACCCTCGAACCAACAAGGCCGCTGTCCGATGTCAGCGGCCTTTTTGTTTTTGCTGTCAGTGAGGATCGAAAGAGCGGCGATGCAGGGACCGCCGCGCTGCCGTCAGGCTTTGCGCATGGACCAGTAGTGTCGCTTGAACAGGTCGCGCTCGCCGAGCAGAGTCACGCCGGCGGCGAAACCGATCAGCACCAGCCCGATATAGACGCAGAGTTCGATAAAGCCTTGTGGCTGGGGCACGAAGTGCAGCGCCGTGGCCAACACCGTTGCGGTCGCAGCCCAGCGCGCGAGCACAGCCACACCGGCGCCCTTGGGCGAAGCGCGATAGACGAACAGCCCCATGAACAGCGCCTGCAACGTGACACCGCAGGAGAAGGCCAGCGCCAGGCCTGCAGCCCCATAGGGCTTGTAAAGCGCGGCATCCAGGCTGATGGTCATGGCCGAGCTGATCAGCGTGATCACCAGAAACAGGCGAACCTGGTGCTGGGCGAGCAGGGCGCGGCCCCAGAGCAAGGCGAGCCCCATCGACGGCAGACCGAGCGCGTAGATGACCATCAGCGAGGCCGTCGCCTGGGTTTGCGTGGCGCCGAACTCGCCGCGTTCAAGCAGTACCGCGACAACCGCTTCCGGGAAGGAGCACAGCACGACGGTGGCCGGCACCAGAAACAGCAACGTCGCCAGCAGTCCCTTGCGGATAACCGCGGCATGAGCACTGTGATCCTGCTCGTTCCAGCTGGAAGAGAATTGCGGGAAAAGCACGGAAAGCACGGACATCGCGTACAGCGTCAGCGGGATAGTGACGATGCGGAAGGCGAACGACAGCATGGTGATGCTGCCTTCCTCGAGGAACGAGGCGAACATCCGCTCGGCCAGGATGCACGCCTGCTGGGCACCGGCGGCCAGCAGTACCGGGGCGAATGCCAGGCCAAACTGACTGCCGTGGCCTTTTTCCAGCGGTTGCGCTTCTCCTCGCAGGTAACGAATGCGGCGGTGCTGCACGACGATCAGGGCCAGCTGCGGCAACAGCATGCCGAGGAAGATCACCATGCCGCTGGGTTCGAACAGCAGAATCCCGATGATTGCTCCGGCATTGAGCAGCAGGGTCCGCGTCATCGGCATGACGAACACGTTGTCCATGTTGAGCAACGCGCCCTGGCAGTACAGCGCGGCCTGTACGCCGATCAGTAGTGCACCGATGCAGAAGACCAGTTGTCCGTTGGCGACCTGTTCCGGTGTCCAGCCCGGCGCCAGGGCGTTCAGCACCCAGTAGCTGGTCAGCAGTATCAGCAGGCAGGCCGCCCCACCGAGCAGCATGATGCGCCAGTACAGCCAGCGCGCGACCGCCTCGAACAGCGATTGCGACTGGCTGCGCAGCTTCTGCAGGTACGGGATCATGGCGTCGCGCAAGGCGAGACCGAGGAAGTTCTCGAAGAACAGCGGCAGGATCAGGGCGACGAAGATGAGGTCCGCTTCCCAGCTGAGGCCGAAAGAGCGGGCGATGAACAGATCGCGAAGAAACCCGAGAAGAAAACTGGCGACGGTCAACGCCAGAATGACCAGCGATACATTCATTCCTTGATCCTTGCTGGCCATCGATGATGGCCCGTTAGCGACACGACAATGTCCGATTCGACGTGCTGGCAGACCATACGGCCTGCTTACAGCTCTTCCCCTCGCAGCTCGCTGGCCCGAGAAGAACGCTAAATAGACTTAAGACCCGGCACATGGTTCCGACGCGCACAGGTCGGTCTGGGGCTCTTCATACATGCCGATACGTAAAAATGCCGTAAAGGCACTTTGCGAGCGGTTCGCGACTGCTTATGGTTCACGCTCCTTTTCAAGCGAACCCCGTTCATGACCGTGGCTCATCCTTCTTCCGCACGTTCCAGCCTTCGTTGGCTGCTCATCATCCTCGCCATAGCTGCCATCGGGCTGTTGGTCTGGTGGCTGTGGCCTGCACCTCAGGAAACCCCTCAGCGTCCAGGCGGGCGGCCAGGCTTCGGCGCATTTGGCGGGCCAGTGCCCGTGCGCGTGGCCAAGGTGGAGCAGGGGGAGTTCGAGGTCTTCAACAAGGCGCTCGGCAGCGTGACGCCCTTGAACACGGTGAATCTGCGCAGCCGGGTAGGCGGCGAACTGGTCGAGCTGCGTTTCGAGGAGGGGCAGCGCGTCAAGCAGGGCGATCTGCTGGCTGTCATCGACCCGCGCCCTTACAAGGTCGCGTTGCAGCAGGCAGAGGGCACCTTGCAGCAGAACCGCGCCCAGCTGAAGAACGCGCAGGTGGACTTCGAGCGATATCGCGGCCTCTACGCCGACGACAGCATTGCCAAGCAGACGCTGGATACCCAGGAAGCGCTGGTCAGCCAGTACCAGGGCACGCTGGCTGCCAATCAGGCGGCGGTCAACGAGGCGCGCCTGAATCTCGAGTTCACCCAGATTCGCTCACCCATCGATGGTCGGGTCGGCCTGCGTCAGCTCGATGTAGGCAATCTGGTCACGGCCAACGACACCACGCCGCTGGTGGTGATCACCCAGACCCAGCCGATGTCCATCAGCTTCACCTTGCCCGAGGGCGAGTTGCTGCCGGTGCTCACCCGCTATCGCCAGGGCGATCAGCTGGCCGTGCAGATCTGGGATCGCGGTGAAAAGATCCAGTTTGGCGAGGGCGTGCTGGAGAGCATCGATAACCAGATCGACGCGGCCACCGGCACACTGCGCCTGAAGGCGCGTTTCGACAATGAAGCGGAGCTGCTCATCCCCAACCAGTTCGTCAACGTGCGCCTGCGGGTGGAGACCCTGCGCGATGCCGTGCTGATTCCGTCTGCGGCGCTGCAGTTCGGCTCGCGCGGTACCTTCGTCTACGTCGTCGGTGACGACAACAAGGTGGAGCTGCGGACGCTGCAGGCCGGGCCTACCAACGGTGCGACCACGGTAGTGCTCGAGGGCTTGAAGGTGGGCGAGCGGGTGGTGATGGAGGGCACCGACCGACTGCGCGATGACGCTGAAGTGGAGGTCGTGGGCAGTCAGCGCATGGCCGAACAGGCCGCGGAAAATCCGGTACTCGGGGGCGGTGAGGCTGCGGAGCGCGAAGAGCGATGAACATCTCGCGGTTGTTCATCCTGCGACCGGTTGCGACCACGCTGAGCATGATCGCAATCCTGCTGGCAGGGCTGATCGCCTACAAGCTGTTGCCGGTGGCGGCATTGCCACAGGTGGACTACCCGACGATCCGCGTGATGACGCTGTATCCCGGGGCCAGCCCCGAAGTCATGACCAGCGCCGTCACCGCGCCGCTGGAGCGCCAGTTCGGGCAGATGCCGGGCCTCGAGCAGCTGTCATCCACCAGTTCCGGCGGCGCCTCGGTGATTACCCTGCGTTTCTCGCTGGATGTGGCGCTGGATGTGGCCGAGCAGGAAGTGCAGGCTGCGATCAATGCAGCGAACAACCTGCTGCCCAACGATTTGCCGGCGCCACCGGTGTACAACAAGGTCAACCCGGCCGATACGCCGGTGCTGACCCTGGCGGTGACATCCGAATCGCTGCCACTGCCCAAACTGCATGATCTGGTCGACACGCGCATGGCGCAGAAACTGGCGCAGATCAACGGCGTCGGCATGGTCAGTATCGCCGGTGGCCAGCGCCCGGCGGTGCGTATCCGCACCAACCCGGAAGCACTTGCCGCGTACGGTCTGTCGCTGGCCGACGTGCGCTCGCTGATCACCAGCTCCAACGTCAATCAGCCCAAGGGTAACTTCGACGGCCCGACCCGGGTGTCGATGCTCGATGCCAACGACCAGCTGAAGACGCCAGAGGAATATGCCGAGCTGATCCTCACCTACGAGGATGGCGCCGCGCTGCGGCTGAAGGATGTCGCCGACATCATCGACGGCGCCGAGAACGAGCGCCTCGCGGCGTGGGCCAACGACAGCCAGGCGGTGCTGCTCAATGTCCAGCGCCAGCCCGGTGCCAACGTCATCGACGTGGTCGAGCGCATCCAGGCGCTGCTACCGGAAGTGACTGCCAGCATGCCGGCCGGCCTGGATGTGGTGGTGCTCACCGACCGTACCCAGACAATCCGCGCGGCGGTCACCGACGTGCAGCACGAGCTGATGCTCGCCACCTTCCTGGTGGTGATGGTCACCTTCGTCTTTCTCAAGAAACTCTCGGCCACGGTGATCCCGTCGATTGCCGTGCCGCTGTCGCTGGTCGGCACTTTCGCGGTGATGTACGTCTGCGGTTTCTCCCTGAACAACCTGACCCTGATGGCGCTGACGATTGCCACCGGCTTCGTGGTGGACGATGCCATCGTCATGCTGGAGAACATCGCGCGACACCTGGAGGAGGGCGAGACACCGCTCAACGCCGCGCTGAAGGGCGCGAAACAGATCGGTTTCACCTTGATCTCGCTGACTTTCTCGCTGATCGCCGTGCTGATTCCGCTGCTGTTCATGCAAGACGTGGTTGGCCGACTGTTCCGCGAGTTCGCCATCACCCTGGCGGTGGCGATTCTGATCTCGCTGGTGGTGTCGCTGACGCTGACGCCGATGATGTGCGCCAAGCTGCTCAAGGCGGAAACCGCCGCCGAGGCCAAGCCGGACTGGGTCGAGCGGCTGATCGGCGGCTATTCGCGCTGGCTGACCTGGGTGCTCGGGCACCAGATGCTGACCCTGCTCGTCGCCGTCGCGACCCTGGGGCTCACCGTCGTTCTCTACCTGGCGGTGCCCAAGGGCTTCTTCCCGGTACAGGACACCGGTGTGATCCAAGGCATCAGCGAGGCACCGCAATCGATTTCCTTCCGCGCCATGAGCGAGCGCCAGCAGGCACTGGCGCGGGTGATTCTTGCCGATCCGGCGGTGGACAGCCTGTCGTCCTACATCGGCGTGGATGGCGACAACGTCACGCTCAACAGCGGCCGCCTGCTGATCAACCTCAAGCCCCACGGTGAGCGCGATCTGACTGCCAGCCAGATCATCGACCGGCTGCGACCGGAGCTGGCCAAAGTGCCGGGTATCGAGCTGTACCTGCAGCCGGTGCAGGATCTGTCCATCGAGGACCGGGTCAGTCGCACCCAGTTCCAGTTCAGCCTGGAAACGCCGGACAGCAACCTGCTGCAGGAGTGGACGCCGCGGTTGGTCGAGGCGCTGCGCGAGCGCCCGGAACTCACCGACGTCGCCAGCGACCTGCAAGGCAACGGTCTGCAGATCTATCTGGACATCGACCGTGACGCCGCGGCGCGCCTGGGCATCCAGGTCGCGGATATCACCGACGCGCTCTACGATGCCTTCGGCCAGCGGCAGATCTCGACCATCTTCACCCAGGCCAGCCAGTACCGCGTGGTGCTGGAGGCAGAGGCAGGCAACCGCCTAGGCCCGCAGGCGCTGGAGCAGTTGTTCGTGCAGAGCGAAGGCGGCACGCCGGTGCGATTGTCCAGCCTGGCGACGCTGGAGCAACGCAACGCGCCCTTGCTGATCAACCATATCGGCCAGTTCCCGGCGGTGACCCTGTCGTTCAACCTGGCCAGCGGCGTCTCGCTCGGCAAGGCGGTTGAAGTGATCGAGGCAGTGGAGCAGGAGATCGGGCTGCCGGCCGGTATCCAGACGCGCTTCCAGGGTGCGGCCGAGGCGTTCCGCGCCTCGCTGTCGAGCACACTGCTGCTGATTCTCGCCGCGGTGGTGACCATGTATATCGTGCTCGGCGTGCTCTACGAGAGCTATATCCACCCGATCACCATCCTCTCGACGCTGCCGTCGGCGGCGGTCGGTGCCTTGCTTGCCTTGTTGCTGACCGGCAACGACCTCGGGCTGATCGCGATCATCGGCATCATCCTGCTGATCGGCATCGTCAAGAAGAACGCGATCATGATGATCGACTTCGCCCTGGAGGCCGAACGGCAGCAGGGCATGAGTCCGCAGGATGCGATCTACCGCGCGGCGCTGCTGCGTTTCCGGCCGATCCTGATGACCACTCTGGCGGCGCTGTTTGGTGCGATTCCGCTGATGCTGGCATCCGGCTCCGGCGCCGAGTTGCGCCAACCGTTGGGTCTGGTGCTGGTCGGCGGTCTGCTGCTCAGCCAGCTGCTGACGCTGTTCACCACCCCGGTGATCTATTTGTTCTTCGATCGGCTCGGCCAGCGCTTTGCCCGCAAGGACGAAGTGGGACAGGGGGTTGGAGCGTGAGTGTCGAGCTGGAAGCTGGAAGCTGGAAGCTGGAAGCAGAGCAATGCGTGCATGCTGGAAAGCGCCCGATATTGGCCAAAACGGGTGGTCGCTCCGTTCGGTCGGCAGCAGGTATTGTCACGAGCCGTGCTTTTAGCTTCCAGCTTCCAGCTTCCGGCTTCCAGCTCTCCTCTGGAGCGCACCCATGAACCTCTCCGCTCCCTTTATCGCCCGTCCCGTGGCGACCATGTTGCTCAGTCTGGCGATCCTGTTGCTGGGTGGCGTCAGCTTCGGCCTGCTGCCGGTATCGCCGCTGCCGAATATGGATTTCCCGGTGATCACCGTGCAGGCCAGCCTGCCGGGCGCCAGCCCGGAGATCATGGCCTCCAGCGTCGCGACCCCCTTGGAGCGCTCGCTGGGCAGTATCGCCGGGGTCAGCCAGATGACCAGTCGCAGCAGCCAGGGCTCGACGCGGATCATCATCCAGTTCGATCTGGATCGCGAGATCAATGGTGCCGCCCGCGATGTGCAGGCGGCCATCAACGCCGCGCGCAACCTGCTGCCCAGCGGCATGCGCAGCATGCCCACCTACCGCAAGATCAATCCGTCCCAGGCGCCGATCATGGTGCTCTCGTTGACCTCGGACGTGCTGGACAAGGCCGATCTCTACGACATCGGCTCGACCATCCTGGCGCAGAAGCTGTCGCAGGTGTCCGGCGTCGGCGAAATTCAGGTCGGCGGCAGCTCGCTGCCCGCCGTGCGCATCGAACTGCAGCCGCAGCAGCTGGAACAGTACGGCGTGTCGCTGGACGAAGTGCGCCAGACCATCGCCAACGGCAACGTGCGCCGGCCCAAGGGCATGGTCGAGGATGCAGACCGTCACTGGCAGGTTCGCGCCAATGACCAGTTGCACGATGCGGCCGACTACACACCGCTGATCATCCGCTACCAGGAGGGCGCGGCGCTGCGCCTGGGTGATGTCGCGAAGGTGCGCGATTCGGTGGAGGACCGCTACAACAGTGGCTTCTTCAACAACGAACAGGCGGTGCTGCTGATCGTCAACCGCCAGGCCGGCGCCAACATCATCGAAACCATCGAGGGCATCCGCCGCGAACTGCCGGCGTTGCAGGCGATCATGCCCGGCAGCGTCGATCTGAACGTTGCCATGGACCGCTCGCCGGTGATCCGCGCCACGTTGCACGAGGCCGAGCGCACGCTGCTGATCGCGGTAGGGCTGGTCATCGTGCTGGTGTTCCTGTTTCTCGGCAGCCTGCGCACCTCACTGATCCCGGCGCTGGCGGTACCGGTGTCGCTGGTCGGTACCTTTGCCGTGATGTACCTGTTCGGCTTTTCGCTGAACATCCTCTCGCTGATGGCGCTGATTCTCGCTGCCGGCCTGGTGGTGGACGACGCCATCGTGGTGCTGGAGAACATCGCCCGGCATATCGACGACGGCATGCCACCGTTGAAGGCCGCCTACGTCGGCACCCGCGAGGTCGGTTTCACGTTGCTGTCGATGAACCTCTCGCTGGTGGTGGTGTTCGTCTCCATTCTCTACATGGGTGGCATCGTCGAGCGCCTGTTCCGCGAGTTTTCCATCACCCTGGCGGCGGCGATTCTGGTCTCCCTGCTGGTGTCGCTGACCCTGACGCCGATGCTCTGCGCGCGCTGGCTGAAGCCACACCAGCCGGCGCAGGAAGGCCGCCTGCAGCGCTGGAGCCACCAGGCCCATCAGTGGCTGCTGCGTCACTACGACCGGTCGCTGAGCTGGGCACTGCGGCATCGCCGCATCACCCTGTTGAGCCTGCTGGCGACCATCGCGCTGAACGTTGTGCTCTATGTGCAGGTGCCCAAGACCTTCCTGCCGCAACAGGACACCGGCCAGCTGACCGGCTTCATCCGCGGTGATGACGGCCTGTCCTTCCAGGTCATGCAGCCGAAGATGGAAGTCTTCCGCAAGGCGGTGCTCGCCGATCCGGCGGTGGAGAGCGTGGCGGGCTTCATCGGCGGGCAGGGCGGTATCAACAACGCCTTCATGATCGTGCGCCTCAAGCCGCTGAGCGAGCGGAAGATTTCGGCGCAGAAGGTCATCGAGCGCATCCGCAAGAACCAGCCCAAGGTACCTGGCGGACGCATGTTCCTCATGGCCGATCAGGACCTGCAGTTCGGCGGTGGTCGGCAGAGCAGTTCGGCCTATTCCTACACGCTGCTGGCCAGCGACCTGAATGATCTGCGCACCTGGGTGCCGCGGGTCACCCAGGCACTGTCGGCGCTGCCGGAACTGACCAGCATCGACGCCAATGACGGCGAAGGCGCGCAGCAGATCAGCCTGAAGATCGATCGCGACGCGGCCAAGCGTCTGGGCATCGACATGAGTACCGTGACCACGCTGCTGAACAACGCTTTCAGCCAGCGGCAGATTTCTACCATCTACGAATCGCTCAACCAGTACCAGGTGGTGATGGAGATCGATCCGAGCTACGCGCAGTATCCCGAGGTGCTGGAGCAAATCCACGTCGTCACCGAGGATGGCCGGCGCGTGCCGCTCGCCGCGTTCGCCCGCTACGAGCGCAGCCTGGAGGAAGATAGGGTCAGCCACGACGGGCAGTTCGCTGCGGAGAACATCGACTTCGACCTCGCTCCTGACGTCAGCCTCGATCAGGCGACCCTGGCCATCGAGCGCGCCGTCGCCGCCATCGGCATGCCGAGTGAGGTGCAGGGCCGCCTCGGTGGCACTGGCAGCGCCTTCGAAAGCACTCAGCAAGGCCAGCCACTGATGATTCTCGGTGCCTTGCTGCTGGTCTACATCGTGCTGGGCATCCTCTACGAGAGCTATATCCATCCGCTGACCATTCTCTCGACACTGCCGTCGGCCGGGGTCGGCGCGTTGCTGGCGATCATCCTCACCGGCGACCAATTCAGCCTGATCTCGCTGCTCGGGCTGTTCCTGCTGATCGGCGTGGTGAAGAAGAACGCGATCCTGATGATCGACCTGGCCCTGCAGTTCGAACGCAACGACAGCCTGTCGCCCACCGATTCGATCCATCGCGCCTGCCTGCTGCGTTTCCGGCCGATCCTGATGACCACCATGGCCGCCATCCTCGGCGCGCTGCCGCTGCTGCTCGGCGGCGCGGAAGGCGCCGAGATGCGCCAGCCGCTGGGGCTGACCATCATCGGCGGTCTGCTGCTGAGTCAGATCCTGACCCTCTACACCACGCCGGTGGTCTATCTGTACCTGGACCGCCTGCGTCATCGTTTCAACAGCTGGCGCGGTGTTCGCACCGATGCCGCCCTGGAAAACCCGCTATGAATCCGTCGTCGCTGAACCCCTCATCGCTGAAGCATGCCCTGCGGCCCCTCGCGGCTGCCGTGCTGACCCTGTCGTTGGGCGCCTGCACCCTGGGCCCGGACTATCAACGTCCGGAGCTGCCCGTGGCTACCGAATTCAAACAGGCCGAAGGCTGGAAAGCCGCGGCGCCGGCCGATGTGTTGGCGCGTGGCGAGTGGTGGCGGCTTTATAACGATGCCGATCTGGACGCCCTGGTCGCCCGGCTGAACGTCGACAATCAAAACCTGGCCGCCGCCGAGGCGCAGTTCCGTCAGGCGCGGGCACTGGTGCGTGGTGCACGCTCACAGCTATTTCCGATCCTCTCCGGCAGCGCCGGGGTGACCCGCTCGGCGCAGGGCAGCGGTAGCTCGGACACCAGCGGCGGCTCGTTCGGCAGTGGCGTCAGCGAAAGCTACGAAGCGGGCCTGAGTGCGTCCTGGGAGGCGGATATCTGGGGCCGGCTGCGGCGCAATCTGGAAGCGAACCGCGCCAGCATGCAGGCCAGCGCCGCAGACCTGGCCGCAGTGCGACTGAGCCTGCAAGCCGAGCTGGTGCAGACCTACCTGCAACTGCGTGTGATCGACGAACATCAGCGCCTGCTTGATCAGACCGTCGCGGCCTACGTGCGCTCGCTGCGTCTGACCGAGAACCAGTATCGGGCCGGCATCGTGCCGAAATCCGACGTCGCCCAGGCGCAGACGCAACTCAAGAGCACCCAGGCCCAGGCCATCGACCTGCGCTGGCAGCGGGCACAGATGGAGCACGCGATCGCCGTGCTCATCGGCGTTGCACCCTCGGAACTGGACATCGCGGTGCGCGCGGATATCCCGGCGTTGCCAGGCGTGCCGCTGGCCGTGCCGTCGCAGCTGCTGGAGCGGCGTCCCGATATCGCCTCTGCCGAGCGCCAGGTCATGGCGGCCAATGCCAACATCGGCGTCGCCGAAGCGGCCTGGTACCCGGACCTGACGCTCTCCGCCAGCGGTGGCTACCGCAACAGCAGCTTCAGCGACCTGTTCAGCGTGCCCAACCGCTTCTGGTCGCTCGGCCCGCAACTGGCGCTGACGCTGCTCGACTTCGGCAGCCGCCGCGCCGAACTGGAGCGTGCCGAAGCCAGTTACGACCAGACCGTGGCCACTTACCGGCAGACCGTGCTCGACAGCTTCCGCGAGGTGGAGGATTACCTGGTGCAGTTACGGGTGCTGGAAGAGGAGGCGGTGGTGCAGCGCGAGGCGCTGGAGGCGGCCCAGGAGTCCCTGCGTCTGATCGAGAACCAGTATCGGGCAGGCACCGTCGATTTCCTCAGCGTTGCCACGGTGCAGACCACCGCGCTGAACAACGAGCGCACCAACCTGACCCTGCTAGGCGATCGACTGACTGCCAGTGTGCTGCTGATCGCCGCGCTGGGCGGTGGCTGGGACAGCCAGCAGCTGGATCAGCCACCGACGGCGGCGACCGTGCCGGACGCGCGCTGACTCCATCCGCGAAGCCGCTTCCGGAAACCAAAAGCCCCGCTTGATCGCGGGGCTTTTGCGTTCTAAGCGGCGTCGCTTAATTGCGTTGCTTGCGATTGACGGTCTGGGCCGCCTTGATGATGTCCGCGCCGATCACCGGCTCGAACTGCTGCCACACCGGACGCATCGCTTCGCGCCAGCGCTCGCGCTCTTCCGGAGTCAGGCTGACGATCTCGGTCGTTCCCGCCTGGCGAATGCGCTCGCGGTCGGCCTGATTCAGCTCTTCGGCTTCGCGATTCACCATGTAGCTCACCTCGTCGAGGATGGCTTCCAGCTCGAAACGGATCTTGTGCGGCATGCCCATCCAGAAGCGGGTGTTGCTGACCACCATGTAATCGAGCACACCGTGATCGCTCTCGATGATGTAGGGCTGCACGGTATGCATCTTCTTGCTGTAGATGTTCGACCAGGGATTCTCCGCGCCCTGTACGGTGCCGGTACGCAGGGCGTCGTAGACATCGGCGAAGGGGATTTTCTGGGTCGATGCGCCGACTGCACCGAACTGCGCTTCGAGCACGGCCGAGGGTTGAATGCGGAAGCTCAGCCCCGATGCATCGCTCGGCAGGCGCAGCATACGGGTCGCCGAGAGCTGCTTCATGCCGTTGTGCCAGTAGGCCAGGCCGGTGATGTTCTGGTCTTCCATCGAGCGCAGCAGCTGTTTGCCCTTGGTGCGCTTCTGGAAGCGGTTTACCGCGTCGATATCGTCGAACAGGAAGGGCAGGTCGAATACCTGCAGCTGCTTGGTGTATTGCTCGAACTTGGCCAGTGACGGCGCCAGCAGCTGCACTTCGTTGTTGCGCAATGCCTCCAGCTCCGTGGCATCACCGAACAGCGTCGAATTCGGGTAGACCTCGACGCTTACCTGGCCGGGCAGACGCTCCTCGGCCAGGCGCTTGAACATCAGTGCACCCTTGCCCTTGGGCGTGTCCTCGGCCACTACGTGAGAAAACTTGATGACGATGGGCTCAGCCTGGGCGAATGCGCTGGTGACCGCCAGCACAAGCCCGGCAAGGGTAATGATCGGCTTCATGAAAGACTCTTTATTCTGGTTGGTTGGCAGTTCGTCCAGGCGGACCGACCGCAAGGACGCTTCTAGGCTTTCAACCGCTTCTTATGCCAAAGATAGGTGACGACTGAAAGCGCTTTCCCCAACCAACCCAGCGGGAGCGGCACTACGTCACATTTGCGGTGGCGGCATAACAGAGTGGAGTGCACTGCCTGGCCCGGCTCTCCAATCCGCTGGTGGCTTAATCCAGATCCAGCAATAGCCCTGATTGCAGGCGTTTCGGTAGCTTGCGTACCACCAACTGGTGTGCGCGGGTCAGCAGGTCGCGCAGTTCTTCGTCGGCTAGAGGAATCTGCCGACCGCTCATGCTGATCCAGTGCGCCCGGGCCAGGTAAGGAGCCGGGCGGATGCCGGGACGGTCCACGAAACCCAGAAACAGGTCGCTATGGACCTTGAATGCCAGGTGCTCGCCAAGAAAATCGAGGACGGCGAACATCTTGTTGTCCGCTACCGAGAACACCCGGTTGCTGCCCCACTTGAGGTCTTCACGGGTGCCGGGAAGCGTCAGGCAGAAGGCGGCGATCTGATCCGTAGTCATCATCGGTCCGCTCCTGTTGGTTGCGGCAGCTGCAACTGCGCGCGCGCATGCCGGATGAACGCCTCCACCGCCTGTGGGCGCAGGGCAGCTTGTTCGATCGTGTCGCCCCGATAGGCCTGGCGGGCTGTCTCCAGTACGGCACGGTGCTCGTCCGGCAGACATTCGAGCAACCAGGCCGCTGCGACGTCCTTCGGGGCGATGGCGTCCGTGGTCAGGGTCAGCCAGATGCGCGCCACGGCCAATACCACGTTGCACTCATCGCCTTGCCAGTCGGCAGGCTCGCACCATTGCGCCAGCGTGTCGTGCAAGGCTTGGCGCATGTCTCGCTCGGGCACCGGCTCGAACAGCTCGGCCGCGCTTGGGCCAAGCAGGCTGATGCCGTGCTTGCGCACCTGGTGCAGAAGAATGGCCAGGTCGTGGTCTTCCTGGGGCGGTTCGATGCGGCCGGCTTCGATATCGGCGCGCAGCCATTCGCCGAACTGCAGCTCGCGCATTGCCGGATAGCGCCAGGGCCATACCGAGCTGCGTACCACCCAGGTGACTTCCAGCGGACGCAGACGCTCGCTGGCCGGCCAGGCGGAAAGCATCAGCAGCTCGTCCATGACTGTGCGGCGCGTGGCCTCCGGCAGGGGGGCTGCAACCGTAACAAGCAGGTCGAGATCGCTGCCGGGTTTCAGCCCACCGACAACGGCCGAGCCGAACAGATGCACGGCCAGCAGGTTCCCGCCCAGGTGACGCTGCAGCAGGGCCAGTACCTGCTCGACCTGGCTGGATACCGATGTATTCATGAACGCTTCTAGGGGCATCAGAGTCAGACCGGATTAAGAGGCAAGAGGTGGTTGCCCGGCTCCGACAATACAAACAGGGCGACGATAGCGCTATCCCGGCGCATTCATCGGGAGCGTACGTTGCGGGAAATGGCTGAGGCGTTCAGCCCCCAAGGTGGTCGACTGGATTGCGTGCTGCCGAACAGGCAAAAAATGCCCCGTGGCGTTGCCGCACCCGGGGCAGAAGTGATCGACCAGGAGGCGATCCAACGAGAGAGCCGGTATCAGGCGCTCGGCGTCCAGCCGCCACCGAGGGCCTTGTAGATGGCAACCACGCCGCGGTAGAGCTCGACTTCGGCCTGAGCCTGAGCGTCTTCGGCCAGAAGTCGTTCGCGCTCGGCATCGAGCAGTACGAGAAAGTCCGCCGTGCCTTCGCGATAGCGGATTTCCGCTTGCTGTGCGGCGGCGCGGCTGGCCGTCGATTGGCGGATCAAGGAGAGCAGGCGCTGCTGGGCGTTGGCGTAATCGCTGAAGGCGTTTTCAGATTCCTCCAGCGCCAGTAATACCTGTTGCTCATAGCTGGCCAGCGCCGCATCGGCGTCGGCCTCGGCGCCACGCAGGCGGGCCCGCACGCTGCCGAGGTCGAACGCTGCCCAACTGATGCTCGGCGCCACGCCCCAGGCCCGCGCTGCGCTGGAGCCGATCTGCGAGCCGCGCCCGGCAACGAAGCCGAGAAAGCCCGACAGACTCACGCGCGGAAACAGATCGGCTGTCGCCACGCCGACATCGGCAGTGGCCGCGGCCAGCTGGCGCTCTGCTGCACGAATGTCCGGGCGCCGGCGCAGCAGCTCGCCTGGATCGCCAATCGGTAGCGACTTGGCGATTGCCGGCAGATCGCGCGGAGCGAGGTCCACGGCGAGTTGATCGGCGCGCTGGCCGAGCAGAGTAGCGATGCGGTTGCGCGCACGCGCCTGCTGCGCCTGCAATTGCGGCAGGCTGGCTTCGGTGGCCGCCAGACGGGCATCGGCGCGCAGGACATCCAGCTCACTACCGACGCCCGCTTCGCGCAGCTGCTCGGTCAGTTCATGGGAATTGCGCTGGTTGGCCAAGTTGTCGCGGGCGATCCGCTCGCGTAGTTGGGCACCGCGCAGCTGACCGTAGGCATCCACCAGCTCGGCGATCAGGCTGACCTGCAGCTGGTAGAGCTCGGCTTCGACGGCATCGGCCTGCGCCTCGCTGGATTCCAGGCGGCGCTGGATACGGCCGAACAGGTCCAGTTCCCAGGCCATGTCCAGGCCCAGATCGTAACGCTCGGCGTTCACCCGCTCTTCACTGAAACCCGGTTGCTGGGCCTTGCCGATATCGGCGCTGGCGCCCGCGGTGACGGTGGGCAGACGATCATTGCTGACGTCATCGCGAATCGCCCGTGCCGCCCGCAGGCGGGCATAGGCGATGCGCAGTTCGCGGTTCTCGGCCAGGGCTTCGCCAACCAGGGCGTCCAGCGTCGGATCGTCGAACTGCTGCCACCAGGCCGCTTCGAAGCGCGAGCGGTCGTAGTCGCCAGCCGATGCGCCGCCGATACGCGCCGGTTCCGGCTGCGGTGCCCGGTAATCGGGGCCGACCGCACAGGCGCTCAGTGCCAGAGTGAGCAGGGAAAGGGCAAAGAACTTCATGCGCGGGCCTCCTTGTAAGCCACTTTGCGGGCTTCGCGTTTCTCGACGAAGGCACGAATCACCAGATAGAACACCGGGGTCAGCAGCAGACCGAAGAAGGTCACCCCAAGCATGCCGCTGAACACCGCAACACCCATGGCATGGCGCATCTCGGCGCCGGCCCCGCTGGAGAGCACCAGCGGCACCACGCCCATGATGAAGGCGAAGCTGGTCATCAGGATCGGCCGCAGACGCAGGCGGCAGGCTTCGAGGATGGCGGCCAGCCGGTCCATGCCTTCCTCCTGCTTGTCCTTGGCGAACTCGACGATGAGGATGGCGTTCTTGCACGCCAGGCCCACCAGCACGATCAGGCCGATCTGGGTGAACACGTTGTTGTCGCTACCGGCCAGGATCACCCCGGTGATCGCCGAGAGCAGGGTCATCGGCACGATCAGGATCACCGCCAGCGGCAGGCTCCAGCTCTCGTATTGCGCCGCCAGCACCAGGAACGCCAGGAGCACACAGAGCGGGAAGACGAACACCGCGGTGTTGCCGGCGAGGATCTGCTGGTAGGTCAGCTCGGTCCATTCGTAGCTCATGCCGTTGGGCAGCTCGGCCTGGAGCAGACGCTCCATGGCGGCCTCGGCTTGCCCCGAGCTGTAGCCCGGTGCGGCGGCGCCGTTGATCTCGGCGGTGAGGAAGCCGTTGTAGTGCATCACCCGATCCGGGCCGGCGCTATCCGTGACGTTGACGAAGGTCGACAGCGGGACCATTTCGCCGCGGTCGTTACGCACTTTCAGCTGGCCGATCTGCTCCGGGGCCAGACGGAACTTCTGGTCCGCCTGGACGTTGACCTGATAGGTACGACCGAAGCGGTTGAAGTCGTTGGCGTACAGCGAGCCAAGGTAGACCTGCATGGTGTCGAAGATCTCGTCGATAGCCACGCCGTGGGTCTTGGCCTTCTCGCGGTCGATGTCGGCATCCACCTGCGGCACGTTGACCTGGTAGCTGGTGAACAGGCCGGCCAGCTCCGGATAGTCGGCGCTCTTGGCGATGACGTTCTGCACCTGGGTGTACAGCTCCTCGTAGCCGAGGTTGCCGCGGTCCTGCACCTGCACGCGGAAACCGCCGATGGTGCCCAGGCCTTGTACGGGTGGCGGCGGGAAGATGGCGATGAAGGCATCCTGAATCTGCGCGAACTGGCCATTCAGGTCCGCCGCGATGGCGTTGGCCGAGAGTGACGGGTCCTTGCGCTCATCGAACGGCTTGAGCGGAGTGAAGACGATGCCGCTGTTCGGGCTGTTGGTGAAGCCGTTGATCGACAGGCCCGGGAAGGCCACGGTGTTCTCCACGCCGGGGTGCTTGCCGGCGATTTCCGACATGCGCTTGATCACGTCCTCGGTGCGGTCCAGCGTGGCGGCGTCCGGCAGCTGGGCGAAGGCGACCAGGTATTGCTTGTCCTGCGGCGGGACGAAACCGGTCGGCGTGCTGGCGAAGCCCAGGTAACCGAGGCCGACCAGGCCGACATAGACCAGCAGCGCAATGCCACTGCCGCGCAGGATGCGTCGTACCAGACCGACATAGCCGTGGCTGGCGTGATCGAACATGCGGTTGAACGGCGCGAACAGCCAGCCACCGAGCATGCGGTCGAGCAGTCGCGAGAAGCCGTCCTTCGGCGCGTCGTGGGCCTTGAGCAGGCTGGCCGCCAGCGCCGGCGACAGGGTCAGCGAGTTGAATGCCGAGATCACCGTGGAAATGGCGATGGTCAGCGCGAACTGCTGGTAGAACTGCCCGGTGAGGCCGGAAATGAACGCGGTGGGGATGAACACCGCGCAGAGCACCAGCGCGGTGGCGATGATCGGCCCGGTCACTTCCTTCATCGCCTGACGGGTCGCTTCCTCCGGCGACTTGCCGAGGCCGATGTTGCGCTCGACGTTCTCCACCACGACGATGGCGTCGTCCACCACGATGCCGATCGCCAGCACCAGACCGAACAGCGACAGTGCGTTGAGCGAGAAACCGAGCAGGTGCATGACCGCGAAGGTGCCGATCAGCGACACCGGCACGGCGGCCAGTGGAATGATCGAGGCGCGCCAGGTCTGCAGGAACAGGATCACCACCAGCACCACCAGCACGATGGCCTCGAGCAGGGTGTGCACCACCGCCTCGATGGAGCCGCGCACGAAGATGGTCGGGTCATAGACGATCTCGTAGTCCACGCCTTCCGGGAAGTCGCCTTTCAGCTCCGCCATGCGTGCTCGCACCGAGTCGGAAATCTCGATGGCGTTCGAACCCGGGCGCTGGAATATCGGAATGGCGACGGCGGGCTGGTTGTTCAGCAGCGAACGCAGCGCGTACTGGCTGGAACCCAGTTCGACCCGGGCGATGTCCCGCAGACGGGTGATCGAGCCGTCTTCGCCGGCGCGGATGATGATGTTCTCGAATTCTTCTTCGGTGACCAGCCGACCCTGGGTGTTGATCGACAGCTGGAAGTCCGTGGCACCCGGTGCCGGCGGCGCGCCCAGAGAACCTGCGGCGACCTGGCGGTTCTGCTCGCGGATCGCGTTGACCACGTCCGATGCGGTGAGGTTGCGCGAGGCGACCTTCTCCGGGTCGAGCCAGACGCGCAGGGAGTAATCACCCATGCCGAACAGCTGCACATCACCGATGCCATCCAGCCGCGCGAGCTCGTCCTTGACGTTGAGTGTGGCGTAGTTGGACAGGTAGAGCATGTCGTAGCGCTGATCCGGCGAGGTCAGGTGCACCACCATGGTCAGGTCCGGGGAGGCCTTGTCCACGGTCACGCCGAGGCGCTGCACCTCGGTGGGCAAGGTCGGCATGGTGCGCGTGACGCGGTTCTGCACCTGCACCTGGGCGTTATCGAGATCAGTGCCCAGTCCAAAGGTGATGGTCAGGGTCAGCTTGCCGTCGGCGGTGGCCTGGGACGACATGTAGAGCATGCCCTCGACGCCGGTGATGGCCTGCTCCAGCGGGGAGGCGACGGTTTCACCGATCACCTTGGGGTTGGCACCGGGAAACTCGGCGCGCACCACCACGGTGGGCGGGACGACTTCGGGGTATTCGCTGATCGGCAGCTGGAACAGCGAGATGGCCCCGCCGATGAGGATCACCAGCGACAGCACGGCGGCGAAAATCGGCCGCTTGATGAAGAATTGCGAGAAATTCATGGCGCACTCCGGGGTAGGGCGCGCGTCTGGCGCCCTGGCGGATCGATCGGATTGGCGCGGCAGGCGCGCCGGAGTTCAGGGCAGTTGCGGGGGTACTCAGCTGCTAGGGCGCTGGGCCAGGCTGCGCTCGACGACCTGTGGTTTCATCGCCTCGCTGATCGCGCGGTTCTGCTGGCGCAGGGTGGCCAGCGTCTCGGCGTCGGCCATGGGCACCGACTCCGGCTGCACCGGGCTGCCCGGGCGTACGCGCTGCAGGCCGTTGACCACGATGCTCTCGCCCTTGGCCAGACCGCTGCGAACGATGCGCAGCCCTTCGAGCTTGGGACCGACTTCGACCGGGCGGTAGGCGACGGTGCCGTCCTCGGTCAGCACCAGGACGAACTTCTTGCCCAGGTCGGTACCGACCGCGGCGTCCTTGATCAGCACGGCGTCGTAGGTGGCGCTGCCGACCAGCTTCAGGCGCGCATAAAGGCCGGGGGTGAAGCTGCCGTCACGGTTGTCGAACACAGCGCGACCACGGATGGTGCCGGTGCGCGGGTCGACCTGGTTGTCGACGAAGTCCATGTGGCCCAGGTGCGGATGGCCGTCATCGCTGGACAGGCCGAGATAGACCGGGGTCGCCTCGCCACGGTCGCCATTGCGTGCCAGCTCGCGATACTTGAGGTAGGTACGCTCATCGGCCTCGAAATAGGCATAGACCCGGTCGGTGGAGACCAGCGTGGTCAGCAGCGCCTCGCCGGCGTTGACCAGGTTGCCGGCGGTGATCAGCGCGCGGCCGACGCGACCGTCGATGGGCGCGGTCACGCGGGTGAAGGAGAGATCCAGCTGCGCGCGGTCCAGTTGCGCCTGAATCGCCGCGGTTGCCGAGCGGGCTTCACTGGCGGCACTGACGCGGGCGTCGGCGAGCTCGTCGGAAATCGCGTTCTTCTTGCGCAGGCGCTCGCCGCGTTCTGCTTCGGCGACGGTACGTTGCTGATTGGCGCGAGCCTGTTGCAGTTGCGCCTGCAGGCGCTTGACCTCGGCCTGGAACGGACGTGGGTCGATCTGGAACAAGAGGTCGCCTTTGTTCACCAGCGCACCTTCCTCGAAGGCCACCTTGTCGATGAAGCCGGATACGCGCGGACGAATCTCCACCGACTCCGGCGCTTCCAGACGGCCAGTGAGTTCGTCCCACTCGGTCACCTGCTGTTCGATGACTTCCGCGACGCTGACGACGGGCGGCGGCGTGCCCGACTGGGTGGCCTCCGGTGCCTTGCCGCAAGCGGCGGTGATCAGCACCGTCAGGGCGATAAGAGGAAAACGCAAGGCGTTGAACGAACGTTCCATGCTTGACTCCGCAAGTCGGATTTGTTGATGGCGGGAGTCTGCGTGGTCAAACCGTTCAGCAAAAATCGAACGAGGCAAAGGTGAATATCATTGGCGGTGATGGTTGCGCGCTCGTCATCACGTATACGCGAGGCCATTCACCGACGATCCGTGATCTCGTAGGTTGGGTTGAGCCGCTCCGCGGCGAAGCCCAACGCGACCGCGCTTTCGGCCCACACCACGTCCGTTGTCGAAGTTCAATACCATGGCGAATGCGTTGCCGGATACCACGCTCGTTGGGCTTCGCTACGCTCAACCTACCGCGGTCAGAGGCTATCCGGATCGCCGACGAACATCTGGATGCGCGAGCGCAGCCAGCGCTCGGCGGGGTCGTTGTCCTGGGCGCCGCGCCAGGCCATGGACAGCTCGAAGTCCTGGCTGGTCTGGAAGGGCAAGGGTTCGGCGCGCACGCCGCCATTGGCCGCCAGTGCCGCGGCGGCGTAGTCCGGAACGGTGGCGATGATGTCGGTTCCGGCAAGCAGGCTGGCCAGACCGTTGAACTGCGGCACCGCCAGGACCACCTTGCGCTTGCAACCGTGCAGGGCCAGTTCCTCGTCTATATAGCCGTTGAGATCGCCGGCAAAGGAGACCATCGCATGCGGGCGGCTGCAGTAATCCTCCATGCTCAGCCGGCCGGGAATGCTGTCGGCGCGCAGCAGCATCGGCCTGGGCCGGCGCAGTACCTTGCGTTTGGCATTGGCCGGCAGCTCCTCGGTGTAGCAGACGCCCACCGAGATCTCGCCGGACGCAAGCAGGCCGGGCATCAACAGATAGTTGGCGCGGCGCACCACCAGCACCACGTCCGGCGCTTCGGCGCGCAGGCGACGCAGCAGCGGCGGTAGCAGGGCGAACTCGACTTCATCGGTCAGGCCGATGCGAAACACCTGGGTGCTGGTGGCCGGGTCGAAGGTCGAGGCGCGGCTGACGGCGGTGGAGATCGAGTCCAGCGCCGGTGAAAGCAGCTGGGCGATCTCCAGCGCGCGCGCGGTCGGCTCCATGCTGCGGCCGGTACGGACGAAGAGCGGGTCGTCGAACAGCGTGCGCAGTCGTGCCAGCGCGGCACTGATCGCCGGCTGGCCGAGAAACAGCTTTTCCGCTGCGCGGGTCACACTGCGCTCGTGCATCAGCGTTTCGAAGACGATCAGCAGATTGAGGTCAACACGGCGGAGGTCGTTGCGATTCATACCTGGTTCACGTCGAGCCTGCAGCCGGGCGTCCGGCTCTGGAGGGTGGTCTGCATTCTAGACAGCTTCGCCTGCCAACGGCATGCCCGATCCCGCTTTCGAAATGCATAAAGCTGCAATGCGCCCGGCAAGCATACATACGCAGTTCCATCATTGCTGCGCATGGGAACTATCGATGGGAATCCACGCCGTGCGCTGGAGTTGTGACGATACTGACGATAGAGTCCGTTCGCACAAGTAGTAAGTGAGGGGTCGAAATGTCCCGCATCATCCGTTTTCATCAATTCGGCCCGGCCGACGTGTTGCGCCACGAGGAACGCGCAATGCCGGTTGCCGGCCCAGGCGAGGTGCTGATTGGCGTGCGAGCCATCGGCGTCAGCTGGAATGACGTGCTCTGGCGCCAGGACCTCGCGCCACGACACGCGCGTCTGCCTGCCGGGCTCGGCAGCGAGGTGGCGGGCGAGGTGCTGGCGGTGGGTGAGGGCGTTCAGGGCTTCAGCGTCGGCGATCATGTTGCCGGCTTCCCGGCCCACGACCTCAATCAGTATCCGCTCTACGCCGAGCATGCACTGTTGCCGCAGCAGGCGCTGGTGCGTTACCCGGACATGCTCAGCGCCAGCGAGGCGGCGATCCACTACACGCCGATGCTGGTCAGCTACTTCGCGCTGGTCGAACTTGCTCAGCTGGAAGCCGGCCAATACGTGCTGATCAACCAGGCGGCGCACTGCACCGGGCCGGCAGCCGTACAGCTGGCCAAGGCGCTGGGTGGACGGGTGATCGCCACCTGCGACACCAGCGAGGACCGCGACTACCTGCGCGAGCTGGGCGCGGAGACCGTGATCGTCACCGAAGAGGAAGACCTGGTCGGACGCCTGCAGAAGGTGACCGAAGGCCGCGGCGTAGACGTGGTGCTGGATGCCTGTGGCGGTTCGCAGATGAAACTGCTCGGCGACGTCATGGCGCCACTGGGCAAGCTGATTCTCTATGGCATGAACGGCGGCAACGAAACGGCCCTGCCGGTGTGTGCGGCTTTCAAGAAGAACTTCAAGTTCTTCCTGCACTGCCTGTGCGACTTCACCGGGCAGCCGGAGCTGGGCATCGAGCAGAACCGTGAAGCCGTGGAGCGTGCGCTGCAGCATATCAACCAGCTCACAGTGGACCGGCTGATCTGGCCGCAGCTCGACCGACAGTTCCCCTTCGAGCAGGCAATCGAAGCCCACCAATATGTCGAAAGCGGCGTACCTCGCGGCCGCGTCGTGCTGACGCTGAACTGATTCTTCGAGGGCCCGGTACAGAGTCCTCTCATCACCCCGCAGAAACTTTTCTCGCACCGTTCCAGTCCTCCGAAGACAGGCTCACAACCTTGACGGAGGATCTTCCATGGCCGAAGACAAGCAGACCCTACCGCCGCAGGAGCAGCCCGAGCCCGGCAAGGAAGGGCTGATGAACCCGCGCCCGGAATACCGCGGCGAAGACTACAAGGCGGCGGGCAAGCTCGAAGGCAAGGTCGCGATCATCACCGGTGGTGACAGCGGCATCGGTCGCTCGGTCGCGGTGCTGTACGCCCGCGAGGGCGCCGATGTGACGATTCTCTATCTCGACCAGCATCAGGACGCCGAGCAAACCCGCAGCGTGGTCGAACGATACGGTCGCCGCTGCCTGACCTTCGCCGGCGACGTGGCCGATCGCGAGGTCTGCCGCAAGGTCATCGACGAAACCCTCGCCGCGTTCGGCAAGCTCGACATTCTGATCAACAACGCTGCCGAGCAGCACCCGCAGGAAAAGCTCGAAGACATCAGCGAAGAACAGTGGGAAAAGACCTTCCGCACCAACATCTTCGGCATGTTCCAAATGACCAAGGCGGCGCTGCCACATCTGGGCAAGGGCGCTTCGATCATCAACACCAGCTCGGTCACCGCCTACAAGGGCAGCCCGCAGCTGCTGGACTATTCGGCAACCAAGGGCGCCATCACGGCCTTCACCCGTTCGCTGTCGATGAACCTCGCCGAGCGCGGCATTCGCGTCAACGGCGTCGCACCGGGGCCGATCTGGACGCCGCTGATTCCTTCGACCTTCGATGCCGACAAGGTGGCCGAATTCGGCTCCAATACACCGATGAAACGCCCCGGCCAGCCCGATGAAGTGGCGCCGGCCTACGTCTACCTGGCGAGCAGCGATGCGGCCTATGTCAGCGGTCAGGTGCTGCACGTCAATGGCGGCACGGTGGTTAACGGCTGAGCCAACCCATGCTGGAGAACGACCATGCCACGCACGATCTGGAAAGGCGCAGTCAGTTTCGGACTGGTACACATCCCGGTGGCGCTAGTACCGGCCACCACCCGCCAGGGCATCGATTTCGACTGGCTGGACAAACGCAGCATGGACCGGGTCGGCTACAAGCGCATCAACAAGACCACCGGCGAAGACATCGACAGCGAGAACATCGTCAAGGGCGTCGAGTACGAGAAGGGTCACTACGTCGTGATCAGCGATGACGAGATCAAAGGCGCGCATCCCAAGGCGACCCAGACCGTGGATATCGTCGCCTTCGTTGATGCCAAGGACATTTCCTTTCTCTACATCGACACGCCGTATTACCTGACGCCGGACCGCCGTGGCGAAAAGGTCTATGCCTTGCTGCGCGAGACACTGATCCAGACCGGTAAGGTCGGCATCGCCAACGTGGTGCTGCGCAACAAACAGCACCTGGCAGTGCTGATGCCGCTGGGCAAGGCGCTGGTGATGAACACCCTGCGCTGGGCCGACGAGGTACGCGGCGTCGAGTACCTGGAGCTGAAGGACGAGGCCCTCGATCCGGAGCTGGCCGAGCGTGAGTTGGACATGGCCAAGCGCCTGGTCGAGGACATGACCGAGAAGTGGAAGCCGGAACAGTACAAGGACACCTTCCAGGACCAGATCATGGCGCTGGTGGAGAAGAAGGCCCGCGAAGGCAAGCTGGAAGCCGTCGGCGGGCCGGAGGAGGCGGTGGATCGTCGCTCGGCGGATGTCATCGACCTTACCGAATTGCTCAAGCGCAGCCTTGCCGGCAAGTCGGGCAAGGCCAGCAAAGACGAAGATGACGAGGAGAAGGAAAAAGCGCCGGTCAAGCCCAAGACTGCGAGCAAGGCCAAGACCAGCAAGTCCTCCTCGTCGGCTTCGCGCACGCGCAAGGCGCCAGCGGCGGGCAGCAAATCCAGCAAGAAGGCGAGCTGATCGGGGTAACCCATGCCAGAACAGCGCAAGAGCGGCAGCCGCCCGCTGGTGGGCGGCGTCGGCATCAGCAATCCACAACGGGTGATCGACAAGGCCAGCGGGGCAACCAAGCTTGCGCTGGCCGAATACTACCTGGGAATCGCCGACCGACTGGTGCCGCAACTGGCTGGCCGGCCACTGTCCATCGTTCGTGCGCCCGACGGTGTCGACGGCGAGAGCTTTTTCCAGCGCCATTGTGGTCGGTTGAAGATGCCGCACATGCGCGCACTGCCGAAAAACCTCGACCCTGAGCATGCGCGGCTGATCCAGGCGGACAACATCACCGCGGTCATCGAGGCCGTGCAGATGGGTACCGTCGAGTTCCACACCTGGAACGCGCGCAGCGATCGCGTCGAGCGGCCCGATCGAGTCATTTTCGATCTCGACCCCGATCCCGCATTAGCCTGGTCGAGCATGGTGGAGGCGACCGAGCTGACCCTGCAGCTGCTGGACGACCTGGGACTGCAGGCCTTCCTCAAGACCAGCGGAGGCCGCGGCATGCATGTCGTGGTGCCGCTCGACCGTCGGCACGACTGGGACCTGGTCCGGCAGTTCGCTCGCTCGGTCACTGAGCGGCTGGCGCGCGAGGCGCCGGAGCTGATCGTCGACAAAATGGGGCCGCAGAATCGGGTCGGGCGAATTTTCGTGGATTACCTGCGCAACCAGCGCGGGGCGAGCACCGTTGCCGCCTACTCGGTCAGGGCACGTCCGGGGCTGGCGGTATCCGTACCTATTGAGCGTGAGGAGCTGGCGCAGTTGGAAAGCGCGGACTGCTGGAACATCGGCAACCTGGATGAACGGTTGCAGGCATTGCGCAGCGACCCCTGGGCGCGCTACGGCGCCGTTCGCCAGGGACTGACGCAGGCACTGCTCAAGCGCCTGGAGAAGGGTTGATGCAACGGCGTGGCTGACGAGCGATCAGGTCGTCTGGGGATCGTCGGTGTCCGCCACGGTCTGGTTCCCGTATGGCGCGCCGGGCTTGTGCTCGTCCAGCTCCTCGGCACAAGGCACCTGCGGCACATCGCCCGGCTTGTCATGCACGATCGGGTCGGGTTGCGGCACATCGGGTCGCACGTGAGTCATGCTCGTTCTCCTGGTGTTCGCCCGCCAGCGTAACCTTGGCGGCCGTTCTGCATTGATCGGCCTGTATGGATGGGGTTCCGGCCAATCGTCGGCGCTCGCGGCACTGACGACAGTCGGCGTGGGCGGGTTCGGTACCCGCTTGCCGAGGCTTGAAACCGGTAACCGCAGCATTCCCTCGACCGGTCGCCGGACGGGCTGGCTAACGGCCGCGCGGGGCTGAACTTTCCAGGGTCCCTTGGCTCGGAAGAAAGAGCCGACGAAAACCGTACCGGTCGCCTCCCGAACCGACGATGACGCGTCCAGAGGCGGCTCGGGCAACCCGAACCCATGCGCCCCAGGAGCCCGTTCGATGAGCGATGCACAGCCTACCGCGACGATTCACCCTCGACTCGAAGAAGCCCTGCAGATGCCGCGCATCGCCATCGAATCCACCTTGCCGGTGTTGGATGAGGGACGCTTCGCTGCCAAGGCGGTCATCGGCCAGCCAGTGGTCGTGACCAGCAAGATTTTCGCTGACGGCCACGACCAGCTCGCCGCCGCCGTGTGCTGGCGTGAAAAAGGCGAAACCAGCTGGCGACGGGCACGGCTGAAGCTGCTCGGTAACGACGCCTGGCAAGGCCAGTTCACGCCCACCCAGGTCGCCGAACATGAGTTCGTCATCGAGGCCTGGTGGGACGTATTCGAGAGCTACCGCTACGAGCTGTCGAAGAAGCACACGGCCGGTGTTCCGGTGCATCTGGAGCTGGAAGAAGGGCGTCTGCTGCTGGAGCAGGCCACCGCACGAGCACAGGGCGAGAATCGCGCGGTGCTCGACGATCTGATGCACCGCCTTGGCATGGCGCATACCGATGACGAGCGCGTGTCGCTGTTGCTCGCACAGGAGACGGCCGTGGCGATGGCTGCGGCAGACCCACGCGAGCACTGCAGCCGCAGCCGTGTGTATCCGCTGGATGTGGAACGCCCGCTGGCACAGTTCGCCAGCTGGTACGAGCTGTTTCCACGCTCGGAGACCGACGATCCCAATCGCCACGGCACCTTCCGCGATGTGCACAAGCGCCTGTCGGCGATTCGCGACATGGGTTTCGACGTGCTGTATTTCCCGCCGATCCACCCGATCGGTCGCCTGCACCGCAAGGGCCCGAACAACAGTCTGCAGGCCGGCCCGAACGATCCGGGCAGCCCTTATGCCATCGGCAGCGAGGACGGCGGTCACGATGCCATCCATCCCGAGCTGGGCACGCTCGACGATTTCCGCGAGCTGGTCGCCGCGGCCCGCGAGCATGGCCTGGAGATCGCCCTGGACTTCGCCATCCAGTGCTCGCAGGACCACCCGTGGCTGAAAGAGCACCCGGGCTGGTTCTCCTGGCGGCCGGACGGCACGATCAAATACGCCGAAAACCCACCGAAGAAGTACCAGGACATCGTCAACGTCGACTTCTATGCCGAAGACGCCATGCCCGAGCTCTGGCTGGCGCTGCGCGACGTGGTCTGGCATTGGGTGGAGCAGGGCGTGAAGGTGTTTCGGGTCGACAACCCGCACACCAAGCCATTGCCGTTCTGGGAATGGCTGATCGCCGATATCCGCGAGCGCGACCGCGACGTGATGTTCCTCTCCGAGGCCTTCACTCGCCCCGGCATGATGGCGCGTCTGGGCAAGATCGGTTACAGCCAGAGCTACACCTACTTCACCTGGCGCAACACCAAGACCGAGCTGAGCGAGTACCTCACCGAACTGAACGAGCCGCCGCTGCGCGACTGCTACCGGCCGAACTTCTTCGTCAATACGCCGGACATCAACCCGTTTTTCCTGCAGGACTCCGGCCGCGCCGGGTTCCTGATCCGCGCCGCGCTGGCGACCATGGGTTCGGGGCTGTGGGGCATGTATTCGGGCTTCGAGCTGTGCGAATCGGCACCGATTCCGGGCAAGGAGGAATATCTGGACTCGGAGAAGTACCAGATTCGCGTCCGCGACTACCACGCACCGGGCAATATCATTGCCGAGATCGCCCAGCTCAACCGCATCCGCCGGCAGAACCCGGCACTGCAGACGCACTTGGGCTTCAAGGCCTACATGGCCTGGAACGACAACATCCTCTACTTCGGCAAGCGCACACCAGACCTGTCGAACTTCATCCTGGTGGCCGTCAGCCTCGATCCGCACAACGCCCAGGAGGCGAATTTCGAGTTGCCGTTGTGGGAGCTCGGCCTGCCGGATGACGCCCATACCCAGGGCGAGGACCTGATGAATGGCCATCGCTGGACCTGGTACGGCAAGACCCAGTGGATGCGGATCGAACCATGGCATCTGCCGTTCGGCATCTGGCGCCTGACCGCACAGGAGCCGGACCCGGACCTCAAGTGAATTCTCGAGCGCAGCTGCTAACCCAACACATATCAAAGACTTATGAAGCTTTGTTGATGTGGCTTCAGCTGTAGCTCTGCCGTTGCCTTACGCGCCGATCCGGCTTGGGGCCTTCACACCGCGACAGGAATGAAGAACATGGCAAAACCGCGCAAGCCCGCCGCTTTCATCAAGGACCCGCTCTGGTACAAGGACGCGGTGGTGTATCAGGTGCACCTGAAATCCTTCTTCGATTCGAACAACGACGGCGTCGGCGACTTCCCCGGCCTGATCGAGAAGCTGGATTACATCGCCGACCTCGGGGTGAACACCATCTGGCTGCTGCCGTTCTATCCGTCGCCGCGGCGTGACGATGGTTACGACATCGCCGATTACCGCGGTGTGCATCCCGAATACGGCAGCATGGCCGACGCCCGGCGCTTCATTGCCGAGGCGCACAAGCGTGGGTTGCGGGTGATCACCGAGCTGGTCATCAACCACACGTCCGACCAGCACCCCTGGTTCCAACGTGCGCGCAAGGCAAAGAAGGGCTCAGCGGCCCGGGATTTCTACGTCTGGTCGGATACCGACAAGAAATACGACGGCACGCGAATCATCTTTCTCGACACCGAGAAATCCAACTGGACCTGGGACCCGGTGGCCAAGCAGTACTTCTGGCACCGCTTCTATTCGCACCAGCCAGACCTCAACTTCGACAATCCGCAGGTGATGAAGGCCGTGCTGGCGGTAATGCGCTACTGGCTGGACATGGGCATCGACGGCCTGCGCCTGGATGCGATTCCTTACCTGGTCGAACGCGACGGCACCAACAACGAGAACCTGCCGGAGACCCATGCGGTGCTCAAGGCGATCCGCGCCGAGATCGACGCCAACTACCCCGACCGCATGCTGCTCGCCGAAGCCAACCAGTGGCCGGAAGACACCCAGCTGTATTTCGGCGGCGAAGACGGTGGGCTGGGTGACGAATGCCACATGGCCTTCCACTTCCCGCTGATGCCGCGCATGTACATGGCCATCGCTCAGGAAGACCGCTTCCCGATCACCGACATCCTGCGCCAGACGCCGGACATCCCGGACAATTGCCAGTGGGCGATCTTCCTGCGCAACCACGACGAGCTGACGCTGGAGATGGTGACCGACAAGGAGCGCGACTACCTGTGGAACTACTACGCCTCGGACAAGCGTGCACGGATCAACCTGGGCATACGCCGGCGCCTGGCACCGCTGCTGGAGCGTGACCGGCGGCGGATCGAGTTGCTCAACAGTCTGCTGCTTTCCATGCCCGGTACGCCGGTGATCTACTACGGCGACGAGATCGGCATGGGCGACAACATCTTTCTCGGCGACCGCGACGGCGTACGCACGCCGATGCAGTGGTCGGTGGACCGCAACGGCGGTTTCTCCCGCGCCGACCCACCGAACCTGGTGCTGCCACCGGTGATGGACCCGCTCTACGGCTACTACACGATCAACGTCGAGGCGCAGCAGCGCGACCCGCATTCGCTGCTCAACTGGACGCGGCGGATGCTGACCATCCGCAAGCAGTTCAAGGCCTTCGGCCGCGGCACGCTGAAGATGCTCGCCCCGAGCAACCGGCGCATCCTCGCCTACCTGCGCGAATTCACCGGAGCGAACGGCGAAACCGAGATCATCTTCTGCGTCGCCAACGTCTCGCGCTCCGCCCAGGCCGCGGAGCTGGAAATGTCGCAGTACGCCGGCATGGTGCCGGTGGAGATGGTCGGCGGCAGTGCCTTCCCGCCCATCGGCCAACTGCCGTATCTGCTGACCTTGCCGCCCTATGGCTTCTACTGGTTCCAGCTAGCACTGACCAACCAGATGCCAAGCTGGCACCAGGAGCCGGTGGACACCATGCCGGACTTCCAGACGCTGGTACTCAAGCGCCTGGATACCCTGACCGCTACCAACCGGCGCATTCTGGAAAGCGAAGCGCTGCCGGCCTATCTGCCGAAACGGCGCTGGTTCGCGGCCAAGGACGTAGCGATCGAGTCGATCCGCATCAGCTATTGCGTGCCGTTCGGCGATCCGAACCGCCCGGTGCTGCTCAGCGAGCTTTGCGTGGAATCCGCCGGGCGCAGCGATCTATACCAGCTGCCGCTGGGTTTCCTGGCCGAGACCGAGTTCGAGGTCGCATTGCCGCAGCAACTGGCCCTGGCGCGGGTGCGCCGCGGGCCGCAGGTCGGCTTGATGACCGATGCCTTCGCCCTCGAGCAATTCAGCGCCGCAGTGATTCAGGGGCTGCGCGACGAATTGGTGCTGCCTTGCAACGACGGTGAGATCCGCTTCGTGCCGATGCCGCAGCTGGCCGCCCTGCAATTGCCGGCGCACCCCGAGGTGCGCTTCATCTCCGCGGAGCAGTCGAACAGCTCGGCGATCATCGACAACAAGGTGATGATCAAATTGCTCCGTCGCGTGGCACCGGGCATCCACCCTGAACTGGAAATGGGCGGTTTCCTCACCGAACGCGGCTTCGCCCATATCTCCGGCATGCTCGGCCAGGTCAGCCGCATCAACAAGCAGGGCGAGCCGGTGGCCCTGATGGTGATCCAGCACTTCCTCGACAGCCAGGGCGACGCCTGGGTGTGGACGTTGAACAACCTCGACCGCGCGGTGCGTGACGAGATCGCTGGTGGCGTGTCGATGCACGAGAACCAGTTCAGCGCCCTCGACGAACTGCAGGCCTTCAACCGCCTGCTCGGCCAGCGGCTCGGCGAGATGCACATGGCGCTTGCCACGCCGACTGAAGATCCGGCCTTTGCCTACGAAAGCACCAGCAAAGCCGACGCCAAGCAGTGGGAGCAGAGCGTCAGCGCGCAGCTGGAGCAGGCTCTGCAGCGCCTCGAGGAACATCGCTCGAGCTTCGATCGCAAGGAGGCCACCGCGCTCGGCCAGCTGCTGGCGCGGCGCGACGAACTGCTCGAACAAGTGCAACGTCTGGCTGCTAGAACCGTTGGTGGCGTGCGGACCCGTGTCCACGGCGATCTGCACCTCGGCCAAGTGCTGGTGGTGCAGGGCGATGCCTACTTCATCGACTTCGAAGGGGAGCCGGCCCGCTCGCTGGATGAACGGCGTGCCAAACATAGTCCGTTCAAGGATATCTCAGGCCTGCTGCGTTCGTTCGAATACGCCGCGGCCATGACCATTCGCGGTGCGCAGATCAGCGACAGCACGTCCGAAGCCGATCAGGCGCGGCAACGTATCGCGGCGAGCTACCAGAGCAGTGCGCAAACGGCCTTCCTCGAAGCCTATCGCCAGGCGACCGCCGAATTGCCGCACGACTGGCGCAACGCGGATGGCGCGAATGCTGCACTGCTGCTGTTCAGCCTGGAAAAATGCGCTTACGAGATCGTTTACGAAGCGGAGAACCGACCCACCTGGTTGCCCGTCCCGCTACAGGGATTGCTGGCCCTGGCACAACAGCTTTTCGATGGAGGCTCCAATGACTGATCGCCCGGTTCTGACCATGCCAGGGGAAACCCTGATGCCCAGCGACGCCGATGTGGACGCGCTGGTGCGAGCCGAGCATGGCAATCCGTTTTCCATTCTCGGGCCGCACCCGGACGGCGAGGGAATGGTGATTCGCGCCTACCTGCCCAACGCCCTGGGTGCCGAAGTGCTCGATCGCGATGAGCAACTGCTCGCCGTGATGGAGCAGGGGCAGGTGCCCGGGTTCTTTTTCGTTCGCCTGCCACATCAGCAACCCTACCTGCTGAAGATTCGCTGGGCCGGCGGCGAGCAGATCACCGAAGATCCCTACAGCTTCGGCCCGCAACTGGGCGAGCTGGACATGCACCTGTTCTCCGAAGGCAATCACCGGCAGATCGGCCGGGTATTCGGCTCGCAGGTGCTGGAAGTCGACGGTGTGCAGGGCGTGCGTTTCGCCGTCTGGGCGCCCAATGCTCGGCGCGTGTCGGTGGTCGGCAGCTTCAACGGCTGGGACGGCCGCCGTCATCCGATGCGGCTGCGCTTTCCGTCCGGCGTCTGGGAGCTGTTCATTCCGCGCTTGCAGCCCGGTGACACCTACAAGTACGAGATTCTCGGGCCGAATGGCATCCTGCCGCTCAAGGCCGACCCGATCGCCCTGGCAACCGAGCATCCGCCGGGAACCGCTTCGGTCATCGCCCGTCCGCTGGATTACCAATGGAAGGACCATGGCTGGCTGCAGCAGCGCGCGGCGCGCCAGTCGATCAAGGCACCGATGAGCATCTATGAGCTGCATGCGGGCTCCTGGCGACGTGACGGCGGTGACGATGGCCGCCTGTATGACTGGCACGAGCTGGCCGAGCGGCTGATCCCCTACGTGGTGGACATGGGCTTCACCCACATCGAGCTGATGCCGATCATGGAGCATCCGTTCGGCGGTTCCTGGGGTTACCAGCTGCTTTCGCAGTTCGCACCGAGCGCGCGCTACGGCAACGCCCATGATTTCGCCGAGTTCGTCGACGCCTGCCACAACGCCGGCATCGGCGTGATCCTCGACTGGGTGCCGGCGCACTTTCCCACCGACGCCCATGGCCTCGGCGAATTCGACGGCACCGCGCTATACGAATACGCGCACCCGTTCGAGGGCTTCCATCAGGACTGGGATACCTACATCTACAACCTCGGCCGCACCGAGGTGCATGGTTTCATGCTCGCTTCGGCGCTGCACTGGCTGCGTGAATTCCACGTCGATGCCCTGCGTGTCGATGCGGTGGCGTCGATGCTCTATCGCGATTACTCGCGCAAGGAGGGCGAGTGGATCCCGAACCGCCACGGCGGGCGCGAGAACCTCGAGGCGATCGATTTCCTCCGTCATCTGAACGACGTGGTGGCCACGGAAACCCCCGGCGCGCTGGTGATCGCCGAGGAATCGACGGCCTTTCCAGGGGTCAGCAAGCCCACCAGCGAAGGTGGTCTCGGCTTCTCCTACAAGTGGAACATGGGCTGGATGCACGACTCGCTGAAGTACATCCAGGAAGACCCGATCAATCGGCAGTACCACCACGACAAGATGACCTTCAGCATGGTCTACGCCTATTCCGAGCACTTCGTGCTGCCGATTTCCCACGACGAAGTGGTCCACGGCAAAGGCTCTCTGGTGGACAAGATGCCCGGGGATCGCTGGCAGAAGTTCGCCAACCTGCGCGCCTATCTTTCGTTCATGTGGACCCATCCGGGCAAGAAGCTGCTGTTCATGGGCTGCGAATTCGGCCAGTGGCGCGAGTGGAGCCACGACCGCGAACTGGACTGGCACCTGCTGGAAGAGGCCGATCACCGTGGCGTGCAGAACCTGGTGCGCGATCTGAACCGACTGTACAGCCAGGAACCGGCTTTGCACGAACTGGACAGCGACCCGCAGGGCTTTCAGTGGCTGATAGGCGACGACCGCGCCAACAGCGTGTTCGCCTGGCTGCGCAAGAGCTCGACCGGGCATCCGCTGCTGGTGCTCGCCAACTTCACGCCAGTGGTGCGTGAGGCCTACCGCATCGGCGTTCCGGTGGAGGCCAAGTGGCTGGAGGTGTTCAACAGCGACGCGGCATGCTACGGCGGCTCGAACACCGGCAATGGCGGCGGCATGCTGGCCGAGCCGATCGAGAGCCACGGCGAGAAGGTCTCGCTGTCACTGACCCTGCCGCCGCTGGGCGTGCTGGTATTGCGGCCGCAGGTCTGAGACGCAGCGATCAAGCGCCGCTCGGGGCAACCTGAGCGGCGTTTTTTTGAGGGAAAGGAGAGGGCCTCTTGGGGCGTGCCTTTGCTTTCTTGAGTGCCTGGAAGATGCGTCGTAGACGCCGTTACGTACCCCGATTCTCGGTCAAGGCCACTTCCACAGATACCGCGATCGAGCATGTCGCTGACAGAGCCGTCAGGCGGCTAGCTCCGTTGGAGCACCCGCCCTTGCGGGAGCGGCCTTCGCGTCGAACGGAGCACATCTGAAGTCGCGGTCTTCCCAGAAAGTCGCTTCGCTAACCCTCAGCTCGTTTCCTGGGAGGCAGCCTGCTGGTCGCCGGCCTGGTTGCTGCTACGCAGTTTCTTCGCCCGTGCTTCGAGCACCACATAGACCAAGGTGGCGAACAGTAGCGGGATCAGGAAGTAGATGACCCGGTAGCCGATCAGACCGCCGACGATGGCGCCTTTGCTCATCTCGTCGGCGAGCATCGCCACGAATACCGCCTCGATGACCCCGAGCCCGGCCGGGATGTGGGTAACCACGCCGGCGATGCTGCTGATCATCAGGATGCCGAGCACTTCGGGATAGGCGGCCTTCTGGGAGAGCATGAAGTACACCACCAGCGCCATCAGCGACCAGTTGGCTGCGCCCAGCACCAGCTGAATCAGCGCCAGGCGCAATGAAGGCAGCTGGATCTCATGGCCGCGTATGGTCCACGAGCGGCGCTTGGAGAAACCGCACAGCCACAGATACACCACGCACGCGACCAGCAGGCCGGCACCGAGCACCCGCAGGGCGGTGAAGCCGATTTCCCAGTTGGCCGGCGGCTGGATCCAGCCCATGGCAAAGATCACCCCGGCCAGCCACATGTAGCCCAGCCAGTTGGTCAGGATGCTCATGGTGAACACCCGCGTGATCTGCGATGGCTTCAACCCCAGACGCGAATACAGGCGGAAACGCAGGGCAATGCCGCCGACCCAGGCGCTCAGGTTGAGGTTGAAGGCATAACAGACGAAGGTCACCGGCAGGATCTGCCGGACCGGCAGGTCATGCCGTGCGTAGCGCTTGCCCAGTACGTCGAAGAAGCAGTACACGAGGTAGCTGCCAAAGGCGGCCGCGCCGGCCATCCAGAGCGTTTTCGCCTGGTAGTTGCGCAGGGTCTTGTAGACCTCTGCCCAGTCGAGGTTGCGCGCCAGGCCGATCAGCAGGCCGACGATAAGGGCGAAGAAGACATAGGTGAGGATCTTCTTGATCAGCGGCCAGCGTCGGCGCCAGCCGCTTTTCGCCTCGGCCGGGGAAGTCTGGCTCATTGGTGGTCTCGCTGCAGGGGGGAGGGTACGGGATCGAGTGGGCGGTTGTCCGGGTCGATCAGCTCCAGGCGCGGCTTGTGCTCGGGGAACAGGCTCACCAACCCCGGGAAATGCCGCAGGAAGTGGAAGATCAGGAAGGCCAGCGGCGCACGCCACCAGAAACCGCGGATGATCCGCTCCAGCGGAATGCGCCGACAGTCGGTCTGCAGCAGGTGGTCGAGGCGCTCGTGCAGGTGGCGATTGAACACATGATCACGAATGATCAGGTTGGCCTCCAGATTGAGCGACAGGCTCAGCGGATCGAGGTTGCTCGAGCCCACCGTGGACCACTCGTAGTCGGCCAGCGCGACCTTGCCATGCAGCGGGCGGCGGCAGTACTCGTGGATCTCCACGCCATCGCGCATCAGGTAGTTATAGAGCATGCGCGCGCCGAACTTGGCGATGGGCATGTCCGGCTCGCCCTGGAGGATCAGCCGCACCCGTACGCCGCGCCGCGCGGCATTGCGGATTTCCCGCAGCACGCGATAGCCAGGAAAGAAATAAGCGTTTGCAATCAATAACCTGGAGCGTGCATCTCGAATCGCCTGCAGGTAGTGTTGCTCGATGTCGTTGCGGTGCTGGTCGTTGTCGCGGATGACGAACAACGCTCGCGCCTCGCCGCGGCTGACGCCACCGTAACCCGGCGTCTGATGACGCATGCGCCGCCGCCACCAGCGATGGGTCGGCTTGTCCGGTGCGATCTGCGCCAGTGCGAAGTGGTGGATATCACGCACCACGGGACCTTCCACCTGCAGGGCATAGTCCTGCTTGGCAGCCGGGCCGAAGTCGCCCAGGTGATCGGCGGAGAAGTTGATACCGCCGATGAAGGCGATCTCGCCATCGACCACGACGATCTTGCGGTGCATGCGGCGGAACACGTTGAGTCGGCGGCCGAGCAGGCGCTTGCCGGGGTCGAACATGTGGATACGCACGCCGACCCGGGTCATGGCGGTGACGAATTCACCATGCAGGTCCGCCGAGCCGTAGCCGTCCACGGTCACATCGACGCTGGCGCCGTTTTCCGCGGCGGCGATCAGCGCTTTCTGCAGCTCCGTGCCTACCTTGTCCTGGAACAGGATGAAGGTTTCCAGCAGCACCTCTTTCTTGGCCTGGGCGATGACCTCGAACACTCGAGGAAAGAACTCTTCGCCGTTTTCCAGTAACTGAAGGCGATTTCCGTCTCTCCAGTGGTAACTCATAGATGTATCTCCACCGCTAGGGGCAGATGATCGGACAAGTGCGTCCAGGGTTTGTTACCGAGGATTCGCGCGTCGTGGCTGCTGGCATTGCGCACGTAGATACGGTCCAGGCGCAGCATCGGCCAGCGTGCCGGAAAGGTTTTCGCCACCCGGCCCTGGGACACGGCGAAGACCTCATGCAGGCCGGCGCAGCGGTCCAGCGTCTTGGTGGCCTTGAGTCGCCAGTCGTTGAAGTCCCCGGCGACCACCACGGGCGCACCTGTGGGCAGCGAGTCGAGCAGGTTGCAGAGCAGCTCCAGCTGCTGCTGGCGGTGCGCCTCACGCAGGCCGAGGTGCACGCAGATAGCATGGAACTCCTCGTGGCCCGGCACCTGCAGCACGCTGTGCAGCAAGCCGCGCCGTTCGGGACCGGCGATGGAGATGTCGAGGTTCTCGTAGCGGATGATCGGAAACTTCGACAGCAGGGCGTTGCCGTGGTCGCCGTCCGGGTAGACCGCGTTGCGGCCGTAGGCGAAATCGGTCCAGATGCTGTCGGCCAGGAACTCGTACTGCGGCGTGGACGGCCAGTTGTGAAAGCGCAGTGCGTGCTTGTCGTGCGTGCCGAGGACTTCCTGCAGGAACACCACATCCGCCGAGACGCTGCGTACCGCCTCACGCAACTCGGGGAGGATGAAGCGACGGTTGAGTGCGGTGAAGCCTTTGTGCGTATTGACCGTGAGAATGCGGATCGAATTGACCGCTGTGGCCATATGGGCATCGAGGTCGGCGCTTTCGATCGGGTGATTTTTGTCCAGAGTCAAACCATTGCTCCTTCCAGTTGGCCAGGCGTGGCCTGCAGATGTTCATCCAGGCCGAGCCGGCGCAGCAGTTGCCGCGCGTCATAGGGCGCGCGAACCTTCACGTCGTTGTCGAAATAGCAGTACACCGCGCGGGATTTTCGCGGCCGTGGCTTGCGTGGGCTGGTCAGGCGCGCGTCATCGGGCTGCTCGCCGTCGCTCCAGCGCTGGATGCGATGGCACCAGTGGTCCAGCGCGGTATCGGTGTAGCCGCTGGTATAGAGCTCTTCGGCGCCATGCAGGCGGATGTAGACGAAGTCGCTGGTGAGGTCTTCAAGGTGCGGCCACTTGCCGGCGGTGTCGGCCACCACCAGCGCGACCCGATACTTGCGCAGCAGGTCGATGAATTCGGGCTCGACGAAACTGGCGTTGCGGATTTCCACCGCGTGCCGCATCGGCCGCTTGCGGTCGATGGACAGGTAGCTGCGCCCCTCCATGCGGGGCTCACATGCTTTGGCGATGGCCAGCGCGGCTTCGGTATCGTGGGGCAGTTGGCGAAGGAAAGTCTCGAACAGTGCCGCATCGAATTTAAACGAAGGCGGGAACTGCCAGAGGATCGGCCCCAATTTTTCCTCGAGCCGAAAGATACCCGATGCGAAGAAGTTGGCGAGGGGCATCTCCACGTCGTTGAGGCGACGAATGTGGGTGATATAGCGCGGTCCCTTGATGCTGAAGACGAAGCCCTTTGGCGTATCGGCGTACCAGTCGGCATAGCGCTCCGGGGTCTGCAGCGAATAGAACGAGCCATTGATCTCGATGCTGCTCACCGCGCGCGAGGCGAACTGCAGTTCCTTCTTCTGCGTCAGTCCCTTGGGGTAGAAATCACCGCGCCAGGGCGCGTAGCGCCAGCCGGATATGCCGATATGGATGTTTGCCATGCGGTCGGCCCTACCGTGCAATCAGAACGAACGCTGCGCTTGCCGAAGCACCGGCGACGGCAGCTGCTCTGCAGGGCGTTTCACCGGTGATGGGATTGACCGCTTTCATAACCACTCCAATTCGCCCAGACAAGTGCGTACATCGCCAGTGCGCACATCTGTTCCGACTTTTGCGCGCAGTAGCGGTTCACCTTTTCTATCGCTGAGGTGGCAGTTTTAGCGTGGTGGATGCGCTCTGGGCTGCGCTTGCGCGGCTGGAGTAGGGCCGACTCAGTCCAACTGCAGGCTCCACGGCAGGTCAACGGAAAAGGCATCGACCAGATAGTCGATCATGACCCGGACCTTGGCCGGTGGACGGCGATCAGGCGGGTAGACCACATGAATCCCACCGAGCTCGACGCACGGCTGATCCAGCTCGAGGGCGACCAGCTCACCGCTGCGCAGCGCCTTGGCGACAATGAACTGCGGCTGGTAGATCACGCCCTGGCCACCGACCGCGGCGGCCACCAGGGCTTCACCATTGTTGGCGACCAGATCGCCGCTGATTGCGATCCGCACTTCGGCATTGCGACCGAAAGGCCAGACCTTGCCCGCGGCGAGGCTCGCCAGGCTGTAACCGAGACAGTTGTGCTGTCCCAGATCGGCGACGCTGCGCGGCACGCCTCGCTCATCCAGGTAGCGCGGCGCGGCACAGACCAATAACGGGCAGTCTGCAAGCTGCCGCGCCTGCATGGGGCTGTCCTGCAGCCTGCCGATGCGCACGGCCATGTCCCAGCCGCCATCGATCAGGTCGATCCGGCTGTCGGTCAGGCCGAGCTCCACTTTCACCGCGGGATGGCGACGGCTGAATTCCGGAATGAGCGGGGCGATGAATTGCGTGCCGAACGTCAGCGGCACATTCATGCGCAACAGCCCGGTGGCCTCGATCCGCTGCGACGCAACGCTGGCCTCGGCTTCCTCGATCTCCGGAAGGATGCGCTGGCAGGCCTCCAGATAGTTGCTGCCGGCCTCGGTAAGGCTCAGGCGACGCGTGCTGCGGTGGAACAACTTGACCCCGAGGCGGGCTTCCAGCGCATCGACATGCTTGCTGGCCATCGCCGGCGACATGTCCAGATGACGCGCCGCTGCCGAGAGGCTGCCAGCCGTGGCGGCGCGGACGAATACGCGCATGCCGGTGATTCGATCGAGCATCGCGCTCCTACTCCTGGTTAAAACTGTCTGTGCTTTTTAGCGGGTTCTATAACCAGTGAGTGTAGGCCATGCTTTGTCGCACGTCCTTCATGGAGTCCGCTGATGATTGCCAGTGATCCTGCTACCGATCGAACCATGCCGACGCTGTTCGTGCCGCATGGCGCCGGGCCTTGCTTCTTCATGGAGTGGAACCCGCCGACCGCCTGGAATGCCACGGCCGATTTCCTCAAGGGCATCGCTGCGACGCTGCCGGCGAAGCCCACGGCCATCGTGCTGATTTCCGGGCACTGGCTGCAGCCGACGTTCAGCGTCACCAGCGCTGCACGGCCGGCGCTGATCTTCGACTATCACGGCTTTCCGCCACATACCTATGAGCTGCGCTATCCGGCTACAGGTGAACCGCGCCTGGCTGCGCGTATCGCCGGCCTGCTCGAAGGCGCTTCGCTCGGTGGCCGCGAGGACGCGCAGCGCGGCTTCGACCACGGCATGTTCATCCCGCTGAAGCTGATGTTTCCCGACGCGGATATTCCGGTGGTGCAGCTCTCGCTGCGCAGTGATCTCGACCCTCGGGCGCATATCGAGGCCGGTCGTGCCTTGCAGGACCTGCGCAAGGACGGGGTGTTGATCGTCGGCAGCGGCATGAGCTTCCACAACATGCGCGGCTACGGCGACCCACGTTTCGCGGCGATCTCCGACGAGTTCGATCACTGGCTGAGCGCCGCGATCGAAGCCGCGCCCGAGCAACGCGAGCTTGCGCTGCAACGCTGGGAACAGGCGCCGTCGGCACGTCTATGCCATCCGCCGCGCGCCGAGGAGCATCTGCTTCCGCTGCTGGTCGCGGCTGGCGCGGGCGGCGACTCCATCGGGCGCAAGGTTTTCAGCGACCGTGTCATGCACACCACGCTGTCAGCCTATCGCTTCGGCTGACACGGAAATTTTCTAGAGGAGAACAAACGATGTATCGATCACATGCTCATATCGCGGCCGAGAACCCGCAGCGGCTGATCAAGCGGCTGTGCAACCACTGGCGGCACAAGTTTCCCGTGCAGCTGGACGAGCAGGGCGGGGCTATCGAGCTACCGCTCGGGAACTGCAACCTGCGCATTGCCGAAGGCCATGTGGACGCGCAGCTGGCCTCTGCCGATCAGGAGCAACTGCAGCGCCTGCAGACGGTGGTCGCCGATCATCTGCTGCGCATGGCTGGTGACGAGCCACTGAGCATCGACTGGCAGTCCTGAGATCGTCAACCACAAGGAGCAAGCCCCCATGATCAACGACTCGAGAACGAAGTACGGCAGCATCTCGCGAACATTCCACTGGCTGATGGCGCTGCTGATCGTCTGGCAGTTTCTCAAGCTGGGCGACCGCATCGCCGAAGGCGAGCACTGGGTCGGGCAGACCCTGGTGCCCTGGCACGTTTCCCTGGGCGCGGTGCTGCTGGTACTGGTGGTACTGCGCATCGTCTGGGCGGCGAGCCAGCTCAAGCAGCGCCCGCCACACGATCCGGCCACGGCGTGGTTGGTCAAGGGCGGTCACCTGGCGCTGTACGGCTGCATGCTGTTGATGCCGATCAGCGGTGTGCTGTATCTGGTCGGCAATGGCTACGGGCTCAAGGTGTTCGGTCAGCAGTTGGTGGAGAAAGGCCCGGAAATCGCCTGGGCCGCCTCACTCGGCAGCGTGCATTCACCGCTGGCCTGGCTCACCGTTCTGCTGGTGCTCGGGCATATCGGCGCTGCGCTGTATCACCGCCTGATCAAGCGCGACGACATCATGCAGCGCATGCTCTAGGGGCTGTTTCCGTTTCGTCGCAAGCCGGAGGGCCGTATACGAAGCGGGCGCACCCTACGCCCTGGCTTCACTGACTGCTCAACGCAAAGTTGGGCAGCGAGCTAACCGGCTGGTTGAAGCGGAAGGGAATCGACAACATCGAGCTGCCATAGGCCTTTTGCACCACGAAGTGCAGGTGTGGTCCGGTGCTGCGGCCGGTGTTGCCGGACTTGCCCAGCAGCGTTCCGACCTTGACCTGCTGCCCTGGCTTGACCCGTACCGATCCGCGGCTCAGATGCAGGTAGGCGCTGTGGGTGCCGTCCTCGTGTTCGATGCGCACATAGTTGCCGGCCGGGTCAGGAAACCGACCGCCCTGGCCATTGCGAATCTTCACCACGGTGCCCGCCCGCGCCGCCACGATCGGGGTGCCGACAGGCATGGCGATATCCACGGCATAGCGGCCGCTGGGCGAGTTGTGGCTGAAATCGCCGCCAGCGCCCTGGGAGATGCGGAACGGTCCGCCTTGCCAGGGCAGCGCATACGCCGGCCCTTGCACCGAGACCGAATCAGGCTGATCCGGCTCCGGCGAGAACAGCATCGCGTAGCTGAACGAATGCTTGAACATGATCGGCCCGCCGGCCTTGCGCTTGCTCAGGGTAGCCACGCGAACGCGGCTGTTGGCCGGTATGGTCTTGCGAATCACACCGTTGCCAACGCCGGCCACATTGACCATGCGCGTCAGCCGCAAGGTGACCTCGACCGGTACTTCCAGCGTGTTGCTGACGTCCATCGCCTTGCCGCTGCCGGCACGGTTGATGAACAGGCGCACCGAGCCCGGTTTGTCGGCTTTTGCCTGATTGCTGGAAGCCAAGGCCGGCACCAGAGGTGTCAGCCCAAGCACTAATAGAAGGGGATAAAGAAGCGGTCGCAGAGAGAGCATGACGTGTGATCCATCACGGAAAAGACAAGGCTGCCGGCGACGAGCAGAACGAATCCGTTGAGTTGGTTAGGGGCCGCGCTGGTTTTGGGACTTGAGTCACGCAATGAGGTTCACTACCGCGTGTCGTTTTTTGCGCGCGGGTGCGGGAGTGAACCTGTAGCGGATACCGGGGTACGTACCCGGATAAAGAAAGCGAAAGCGCCCCGGCCGGACTGGGCCGAGGCGTCTTTGGTCACTCGTCGGATTTGATCAGTTCGAGCATCAGCAGCGAACGGCCGGTCACGGCGTATTCGTCGTTGAAGTCGAACCGTTCCGGTCGAGCGGTCGGGTGGTTGGTGTCGATCAGGCGGTTCCAGTAGATCCCCTGCGGCACCTCCGGCAACGTGAAATTCACCAGGTCGTGATGGGCGTTGACGATGATCAGCAGCGTCGCGTCGGAGCCTGCACGCCGGATGCCGGTGGGCTGGGCTCGGCCGTCGAGCAGCATGCCCATACAGCGGTTGTGCGCGTCCTGCCACTGCTCGATGGACATCTCCTCGGCATTCGGTGCCAGCCAGGTCACGTCCTTCACGCCCAGTTCTTCGTTGTAGGCACCGACCAGGAAGCGCCCGCGGCGCAGCATCGGGAAGCGCTGGCGCAAGCGAATGAGCTTGCGGGCAAAGCCCAGCAGGCCATAGCTATCTTCGCTGATGTCCCAGTTGACCCAGCCGATCTCGCTGTCCTGACAATAGGCGTTGTTGTTGCCGTGCTGGGTGCGGGCGAATTCATCACCGGCAACGATCATCGGCGTGCCCTGGGAGAACAGCAGCGTGGCGAGGAAGTTGCGCATCTGCCGATAGCGCAGCTCGTTGATCTCCGGGTCGTCGGTATGCCCCTCGACGCCGTGGTTCCACGACAGGTTGTTGTCGCTGCCGTCGCGGTTGTCTTCGTCGTTGTCTTCGTTGTGCTTGTGGTTGTAGGACACCAGGTCCTTCAATGTGAAGCCGTCATGAGCGGTGACGAAGTTGACCGAGCTGAACGGACGCCGCCCGCGCTGGTTGAACAGATCGCCGGAACCGGTGAGACGGCTGGCGAAATCGGCCAGCTGGCCGTCGTCACCTTTCCAGAACGAGCGCACCGTATCGCGGAACTGGTCGTTCCACTCGGCCCAGCCCGGCGGGAAACCGCCGACCTGATAGCCACCGGGGCCGCAGTCCCAGGGCTCGGAAATCAGTTTGGTCTTGGCCAGCACCGGATCCTGGCGGCAGGCGACGAGGAAGCCGTGACGCTCGTCGAAACCATCGTGCTCGCGGCCGAGAATGGTCGCTAGATCGAAGCGGAAGCCATCCACGTGCATCTCGGTCGCCCAGTAGCGCAGCGAGTCGGTAACCATCTGCAGGACGCAGGGATGACTCATGTCCAGCGTGTTGCCGGTGCCGGAATCATTGATGTAGTAGCGCTTGTCGTCCGGCATCAGGCGGTAGTACGAGGCGTTGTCGATGCCGCGCATGGAGAGGGTCGGGCCCCGCTCGTTGCCTTCGGCCGTGTGGTTGTAGACCACATCGAGAATCACCTCGAGATCGGCGTTGTGCAGGTGCGCGACCATCTCCTTGAATTCGGTGATCTTGCCGCTGGCCAGATACTTCGGGTGCGGCGCGAAGAAGGCGATGCTGTTGTAGCCCCAGTAGTTGGCCATGCCCTTTTCCAGCAGATGCTGGTCCTGCACGAAGGCATGGATCGGCAAGAGCTCGATCGAGGAAACGCCAAGCTTGCGGATGTAGTCGATCACTTCCGGCGTCTTGAAGCCGGCGAAGGTGCCGCGCACATCGTCCGCTACCGCCGGGTGGCGCATGGTGTAACCGCGCACGTGAGTCTCGTAGATGATCGTCTTGTCCCAGGGCACCTGCACCGGATGATCGCGACCCCAGGTGAAGGCCGGGTCGATGATCTTGCACTTGGGCACGAAGGGGGCGCTGTCGCGCTCATCGAAACTGAGGTCGCCATCAGGGTGGCCGATGGTGTAGCCGAACAGCGCCTCCGACCATTTCAGCTCGCCCACCAACTGCTTGGCATAGGGGTCGATCAGCAGCTTGTTCGGGTTGAAGCGGTGGCCGTTCTCCGGGTCGTACGGACCGTATACGCGGTAGCCGTAGATCTGCCCGGGATGCGCATCCGGCAGGTAGCCGTGCCAGATCTCATCGGTGTACTCGGGCAACTCGATACGCTCGAGTTCTATTTCACCACTGGGGTCGAACAGGCAGAGTTCTACCTTGGTGGCATGGGCGGAGAAAATGGCGAAATTGACGCCCAGACCATCCCAGGTTGCCCCAAGAGGGAAGGGCAAGCCCTCGCTGATCCTGGATGGGGTCGTAACCTGCGGCACGTAGGGCTTTTTCTTACTCATGAAATCTCCAAAAGGCGCATTCCGGATGACGTGCCGAGGCGGGTGTCGGCGCGGACGATCATTCGACCGATCCGACGCCGACAAGATGCCTGCCGCCGGTCAGCTTTCCTTCTTTGCCCGCGGGGTGCGTGTTTTCTTGATGGTTTCGGGGGTGCCGGCCTTGGCGTCAGTGCCAGCCTTGGGTGCAGCACGGCTCGCGCGAGGCTTGGCAGTCGGCGCGTCTTTCGGTTCTTTCACGTCCTTGGCTTTGGCCTTGGCTTTGGGTACGGCGTCGGTGGGTTTGGTGGTCTTGCGTGGGCGGCTGGCAGGTTTGGCATCGGCAGCGCCGTGTTCGGCCTCGACCAGCTTGCGCGCCATGGCCCAATGGCGCTCATCTTCCCCTTCCGGGCAACCCTCGGATTGCCAGATCTGATAAGCGAACTCGCGGATACGTTGCTCTTCTGAACTCATTGTTGGGATTCTCCATTTGCGGTCATAGACGTATGCAGGACGGCCACCGATAGTCCGTCCAGAACGCGCGCAACCTCTAGGCTGGCTTGTTGGGATGAGACTGTCGTTCCGTCGAAAAGTCGCTCGAATTCACTACCGTTTAGCGCCTCGGGCAGTGCGATCCGGGTGTTGCCCCAGCGCTGCGCCGGAATGCTCGGTACTCCACGATCACCCAGCAGATCCGCCGCCAGCCGGGGTACCACGACTACCGCCCACTCGCCTTCCAGCTCGCGGGCGAAGGCCAGCAGTTGCTCGGCCTGTTCACCAGACACCGCAAGCGGCAGATAGCGGCCTTCGCTGAACAGCCGTGGAAGGCGTCGACGCAGCTGCAGCGTACGGCGGATCACGGCTTGCTTGATGCGACCGTCGTGCCAGCTTTGCAGCAATTCATCGAGCGGGGCGGTGCTAGCGAGGCTGTTTTGCCGTGCAGTGAAGTCCACCGGCCGCCGGTTGTCGGGATCGACCAGGCTGAAGTCCCAATACTCGGTGCCCTGATAGAGGTCGGGCACGCCGGGGGTGGTCATGCGCAGCAAACTTTGCACAAGGCTGTTCAACGCACCGGCAGGGGCCAGTTCGGCGGCGGCCGCAGCGATTTCGTCCCGTAATGGTGCACCTTGGTCGGCGAGCAGCAGGTACTCGACGTGCTGCCGACAGGCGCTTTCGTAATCGCCGTTGGGGTCGCTCCAGGTGGTACGCAGCTTGGCTTCGCGCAGGGCTTTTTCCTGCCACTGCAGGATGCGCGTGCAGTACTGCTCCATCGCCGCCCTATCGTCGGCCCGCAGGTCCAGCGGCCAACTGCCGAGCAGAATCTGGAACAGCATCAGCTCATCGCCGGGCGAGGGCGCCGCACCATCGCCGAGCTGCTGGATTCGGCTGGCGCTCATCTCGCGCCAGCGCCGCACCTTGCCGGCAAACCACTCGGCGCGCTCGCTGATCACTGCGATGCGCGCACGGGTATCCTCGCCACGCTTATGGTCGTGGGTCGCGGTGGTCAGCATGTTGCGCGGGAAGTGCTCGGCACGTTGCAGGCATTCGTCGTGGAATGCCTGCAACGGCGCGCTGAAATGTTGCGGGTCGAAGCCGACATCGTTGCGCGACAGCAGAATGCCGGAGCGGTAGCAGGCGGTGTCCTCGACGGCCTTTGCCGCAGCCGGGGAGGTCAGCTGCTGAAAGCGTGTGCAGGCGTAACGGCGAATCTTGCGCAGGCTGCGTGGCAGTTGCCGCAGGCTTTCACCGCCGAGCCAGCGTTGCAGATGCTCGAGCAACGGCCAGTCGGCTTCGCTCAAGGTCGCCTTCGCGCCGTCCAGCGCCTGCTGGAAGAACGGCTCATCGGCCTCGCGGCGGCCCGGTGCGGCAATGTAGGTGCGATACACCGGGAAGTGAATGATCAGCTCCAGCAGGGCGCGGCGAATCGCACCGAGGGTGATATCGCGGGTCATCACGTCGCCGCGAGCAACCTGCAGCAACGCCAGGGCGACGGTTTCGAAATCGCCCGCCAGTGGGCCGGTCAATACCAGCTGCCGCGCCTGGCGAGCCTCTTCCATGAAGTCGGTGGTGCGCCCGCTGGTCTCGCTCCACAAGGCGCAGAGCAGCGATTCGCCTGCCGGGTCATGTTGCAGCAGCGAAACCTGGTTCATGAACTCGTAACCGGTGGTGCCATCCACACCCCAGTCGTCATGCAGGCGCTCACCGCCGGCGAGAATCTTCTCGACGTAGATCGGCACGTGATCCTGCACCGCGTCCTGCGGGCGCCCGGCATTCAGCCGATCGACACGCCGGCGCAGGCGTCGACAGTAACCGCGCGGATCGGCCAGGCCGTCGATATGGTCGATGCGCAGGCCGTCGACCAAACCATCACCGATCAGCTCGAAGATCTTCGCGTGGGTTTCCTCGAAGACCACCGGGCGTTCGACGCGCAGGCCGCCCAGCTCGTTGATGTCGAAGAAACGCCGCCAGTTGATGTCGTCACCCGCGGTCCGCCAGCTGGCCAGCCGGTAGTTCTGCCGTTCGAGCAGGCTGTGCAGGCGGCGGAAGCCGTCATCGGTGGTCGAGTCGTAGCAGTTGAGCGCCTGCTCCAGCGCCTGGCGGGTGCTGGCGTCCTGCAGCTGCTCGGCAAGTTCGGTGCGCAGCAAACGAGCTGCCTGGTATGGCGCGGGTTCGGTCTTCAGGGCATCGAAATGCTGCGCCAAGGCGCGCAGCTGCGGATGATCGGCGGCGCGCAATACCTCGCCGTAGCTCGGCGGGGTGATGGGGAAGCGATGCTCGTAATGCTCGGCGTAGAGCGCGCCATTGTCGATATCTAGACGCAGCTTCACGGTGCCTTGCTGCAGCGCCTCGCCATAGTCGCTGCCAAGGAAGGGTACCAACAGCTGCCCTTCGAGCAGGGGGTCCGGTGAATTCCATTCGATATCGAAGAACTGCGCGTAGGGGCTGCGGCGGCCCCACTCCAGTACATCCAGCCACCAGGCGTTGCCCGAGCCACCGACCGCCATGTGGTTGGACACGATGTCGAGGATCAGCCCCATGCCCTTGTCGCGCAGGGCATCGACGAGGCGGTGCAGGGCTGGCTCGCCACCCAGCTCAGGGTTGATGCGGGTCGGATCGATCACGTCGTAACCGTGCATGGAGCCGGGGCGGGCGGTCAGCAGGGGCGAGGCGTAGATGTGGCTGATGCCGAGTTCCGCGAAGTAATCCACCAGTGCGGTGGCGTCGTCCAGCGTGAAATCGCGGTGAAACTGCAGTCGCAGTGTGGCGGTAAGGTCTTTCATCATCGATTCGCAGCTCCACGATGGTTACGACGGGCCTGCGCGAAGGATGCCAGCCGACGGCTGCTGACCGGGCTGTCGAGCAACGTTGCACTGTCGCCGGGATAGCGGCGACGCCAGTTGGGATGGGTTTCGACGATGCCGGGCATGTTGGTCTGTTCTTCCAGACCGAGCGCATCTTCCACCGGCACCAGTACCAGCGGCGCCGGGGTGTGCGCCAGAAAGCAGATGGCGGCATCGACCGCGTCAGCTGCATTCAACAACACATCCGGATTCTTGCCGCTGTAGTCGCACAAGGCGCGATTCAGCCCGGCACGCTCCTTCTCGCGGGCTCGCCACTGGGCGTCGCGGTCGGATTCGGGCACCTGGCCGACCTTGATACGCCAGTCGATATCGTGACCTTGCCACCAGCCCGTCAGAGTCGGGATGTCATGAGTGGTGCTGGTCGCCAGCGCCTGCGCCGGGTATTGGCCTGGGGGCTGGAAATGCCCGTCGTGCTGTTCGAACAGCAGCACCCGCATGCCGAGAATTCCCCGTGCCGCGAGGACATCCCGCAGGCCATGGGGAATGGTGCCGAGATCCTCGCCGAGGATCACTGCCTGATGGCGCCAGGCTTCGAGGCAGAGCAGGCGCAACATGTCGTCGAAGGGGAAGTTGAGGTACACGCCACGCTTCGGGTCAGCGCCGGCAGGCACAACCCAGAGGCGCTTCAGGCCTAGTACGTGGTCGATACGCATGCCGCCGGCATGAGCAAGGTTGGCGCGCAGCATTTCGATATAGGCGCGAAAGCCATTCTGCCGCAGGCCCCAGGGCGAAAACGCCGAAATACCCCAGTTCTGGCCGTCGCGATTCATGATGTCCGGCGGCGCACCGACGCTCAGCGATGCCAACAGCTCCGCCTGGCGGCTCCAGGCCTGACTGCCGCCGCCATCGGCACCCACCGCCAAGTCAGAAATCAGCCCGATGCGCATGCCGGCGCTGCGCGCTGCAACCTGGGCACGCTCCAGCCCGCGGGCCATCAGCCACTGGCCAAAGGCGTGGTAGCTCACCTCGTCGGCATGTTCGCGGGCGAAGGCCTCTACGGCCGGGTTGGCAGGATCGCGGTATTCGCTTGGCCAGTCGTTCCAGTGCTGCGTATGACCTTGCGCGTCACGCAGATGGCTGTGCAGGGCTTCGAAACGACAGTGATTTTCCAACGCCTCGCCCCCGCTCGCGCGGAAGCTGTCGAAATCCACCTGCAGGGCGTTGCCACCCTTGCTGAAGTCATCGAACAGCTGCCGCAACAGGCGATACCGCGACTGGGCCACGGCGGGCCAGTCGATCAGCTCCAGGCGCTCGAGTCGTTTCAATTCCTCGCCGAGCCCGCAGGTCTCGATGGCCTGGCGTAGCGGCCACTCACCGAGAATCGACCCGGGTGCGGCGTGCAGCACGTTGAAGAAGAGTCGGCTCGACGGCGAATAAGGGCTGTACTGGTCGATATGCGCGCCGAACATGGCATGCACCGGGCTGATTCCAAGCGCATCGGCGCCGTGAGCAGCGGCGTTGCTGACCAGCGCCTCCAGCGCCTGGGTATCGCCCAGACCGCCATCGTCCGCGCGGCGCAGCCCGTACAACTGCACCGTCAGGCCCCAGGCGTCCGCTCCGGCGAGCTCAGCTACGGTGGGACAGGAGAACGGGGCGACGGCCACGCTCAGCTGATACTTGTCGATGGTCAGTTGGTAGTAGCCAGGGGTGTCGATGGCCGGCAGGCGGGCCTGGTAGTCGAGTTCGCCCTGTTGGACGTCGCCATCTTCTGCCTGCAACTCGAAACGACTGGCCGCAGGAAAGTAGACGGAAAGGTCCAGTGCAGCGTGCTGATCGCAGGTCAGCAGCGGCGGCACGCCGCCGTGGTTGTTCTTGTGCGCGAGGATCGCGAGGCTGGCGTCGATATCTGCATCGGTTTCCGCCGCCAGCCCGAGGCAGGCCAGCACGTCGCGCAACACGTCCGGCTCGACCCGTTGTTCGCGGTTGTCGGCGTCGACCCAGTCGATGGAGAGCCCGGCGGCTTCCGCCAGGCGGATCAGGGCTTCGTCGCTCATTTGGCTTTCTCCAGATACAGCTTGGCCATACGAGGCGGCAATTGGTCGGGCGTGTTCGCATCCCACTCACGGCTGGCGAACAGCAGTTGCGCAGTGGTGGACGAGGCGGGCAGTGGCGCGGCCCGTTCGCCAAGGTTCAGCTCAAGGCGCAGCTGACTGCCATCACCCAGCTGCCAGCGGGCAAGCACAGCGGCATCGCCCAGCACGCTGCAGCCGAGGAAGACGCTACCCGGCAGGCGCGGCACGATCTCGGCATGGCGAATGCTCAGCAGCTGGCGGTACAGCGCATGCCATTCGGCGTGCCCGGATTGCGTTTGCGCACCGAAGTCCGGCCGCGACTGCTCGAAGGTGGATACGGCGTTGGGGTCGGGAATGCGCTCACGCGTGGCTTCGTCAGCGAACTCGGAAAACTCGGCGAACTCGTTGCGACGGCCTTCACGTACCGCATCGGCGAGCTCGCCGTGATGGCTGGTGAAGAACAGGAACGGCTGTCGCGAGCCCCATTCCTCACCCATGAACAGCAGCGGGACCATGGGGGAAAGCAGCAGCACCGCAGTTGCAGCCCTGAGCGCGTCGGCATCGGCCAGCGTAACCAGGCGATCGCCAAAGGCGCGGTTGCCGGTCTGGTCATGGTTCTGCAGAAACAGCACGAACGAGGTCGGTGAAAGATGCGCGCTGGGCTCACCACGCGCTTCGCCACGGCGGTTGTTCTGTCCCTGATAGATGAAGCCTTCGCCGAGAAAACGCGCCAGCTTGGCGGTCGCGCCCTGGTGGTAGTCGGCGTAGTAGCCCTGGCTCTCGTCGGTGAGCAGCGCATGCAGCACATTGTGGCCGTCATCGTTCCACTGCGCGGTGAAGCCCTGGGTTAGCAGGCTGGAGCGGTTGTCCTCGTTCTCCAGCACCAGATGCACATGGCGGCCGGGTTCCACGGTGGCGTGCACGCGTTCGGCCAGTTCGGTGAGGAAGCTGCGGTCGGGAATGGCATGCACGGCATCGAAGCGCAGCCCGTCGAAGCGGTAGTCCATCAGCCACATCAGCGCGTTGTCGATGAAGAAGTCGCGGACTTCGCGGCGGCGGAAATCGATGCCATCGCCCCAGGGCGTCTGCTGGTCGTGACGGAAGAAGTGTTTGGCGTAGCGGCCGAGGTAATTGCCGTCCGGGCCGAAGTGGTTGTAGACCACATCGAGAAACACCATAAGGCCGAGGCCGTGGGCGGTGTCGATCAGGTGCTTGAGCTCTTCCGGGCTGCCGTAGGCAGCTTCCGGTGCGTAGGGCAGAACGCCGTCATAACCCCAATTGCGGTCGCCTGGGAATTCGGCGATGGGCATCAACTCGATTGCCGTCACGCCCAGTTCGGCCAGGCCGGCAAGATGTTCTTCCATGGCGGCGAAACCGCCGTACAGACCGACATGGGTCTCGTACAGCACCGTCTCGTGCCAGGGTCGACCGAGCCACTTGCCGTTGCGCCACAGATAGTTGTTATGAGTGTCGACCACCAGGCTCGGCGCATGCACGTCACCCGCCTGCGCACGCGAGGCGGGGTCGGGCACATGCAGTTCGTCGTCGATGAGAAACCGGTAGAGCGTACCGGTCCCGTAAGGGGCATCGATGCTGTACCAGCCTTCTTCAATGGCGGTCATCGGCAGCGTTTGTGCGCCTACAACGATCAGACTGACGTTTTGCGCATCGGGCGCCCAGAGTCGGAAGCGGGTGGTTCCGTCTTCCAGCAACTCCGGCCCGTGATGCCCGATATGGGCACGCTGCTTCTGCATTGAACGACCTCTTCAGATTAAAAGACGAACCTCGCGGCGCTCACCGAGCAACTGCCGGTACAGCGCGTCATAGGGTTCGATGGCGTGACGCCAGAAAAAGCCGGCCCCCATCGCTCGGCAGCGCATGGCGGCCAGCAGCTGCGGATGCTGATGGATCGCCAACGCCCGCTGGACGGCCTGCCGGTAGCTGCTGACATTGGATTCGTTGAACAGGAACCCGGTGATGCCATCATCGATGGAGTCGGCCAGCCCGCCCGTGCGGCGGGCGACGGGCAGCGAGGCATAGCGCTGGGCATACATCTGGCTGAGGCCGCACGGCTCGTAGCGCGACGGCATCAGCAGAAAATCGCTGCCGGCGAACAGGCGGCGCGCATCGGTTTCGTTGAAGCCGATATGGGCCGCGACCCGCCCGGGGTACTGAGCCGCGAGCTGGCGAACCTGATGCTCGATCTGGTGATCGCCCTGGCCGAGGATCGCCAGCTGGCCGCCGCCTTCGACGATGGCATGGGCGACGTCGAGGGTCAGGTCGACACCCTTCTGGTGCACCAGGCGCGAAACCACGGCGAACAGCGGTGCATGGCACTGCTCGAGCCCGAACGATTCGCGGATATAGGCGGCATTAGCCTCTTTGCCTGCCCAGTTGCGTGCGCTGAAACCCTTCACCAGATAGGGATCGCTTTCCGGCTCCCAGCTTTCGTCGATGCCGTTGAGCAGTCCGCTGAGCAGGCCCTGGCGGGCTTTCATGCTGAGGAAGCCTTCCATGCCGCAACCGAACTCCGGCGTGGTGATTTCCTCGGCGTAGGTAGCGCTCACCGTGGTCACGCGGTTGGCATAGGCGATCCCGGCCTTGAGCAGGGAGAGCTTGCCGTAGAACTCCATGCGCTCCGGGTCGCAGGCCTCGCCCGGAATGCCCAGCAGGCGCCGCTGCGACATGTCGATGTTGCCCTGGTAGGCGAGGTTGTGAATGGTGAAAACGCTCGGCGTGTTCAGCCCACGCCAGTGCATATAGGCAGGCGCCAGACCGGCTGGCCAGTCGTGGGCATGCACCAGCTCCGGCGTCCAGCGAATGCAGGCCGTACCGGCGGCGATCTCCGCAGCGGCCAGGCCGAGGCGGGCGAAGCGCACCGGATTGTCCGGCCAGTCGTTGCCATCGGCATCACCGTACGGCGAGCCTTCGCGCTCGTAGAGCTCCGGGCAGATCAGCACATAGATGATCAGGCCGTCCGGCATGTCCATCCGGCCGATGCGGCAGCCGGGAATCTCGGCATAGCCACTCAGCGAGCCGACCGTGCGGATGGCGTGACCGCTGTTGATCACCTGCGAATAGCCGGGGATCAGCACACGCACATCGTGGCGTGCACCCAATGCCCGGGGTAGCGCGGCCGATACGTCGGCTAGCCCGCCAGTCTTGACCAGATCGGTCAGCTCGGAGGTGACGAACAGAATCTTGCGTTTGTCATCGTGGCTACTGCGAATCTGCAACGCAGGGCGAGTAACCAGGGGTATGGCAGGTTGCGCCTTCGATAGTCCGACAGGCAGGGCGTTCACAGCGGCAATACTCATCAAGATCTCCCCAGAGCCCCGGCGTTCCAGGTGCCGGCGCCAGCTACGAGCATATTTCTCCTATGCAACGATCTGATGACCGTCACATACCATGAACACGACCAGGCTGAAATCTAGTTCGGAGCTGCCGCGAAGGCAGGTGGGGCTTCACTGGCCCTACCAGAAACAAGACCCGGTGTCGCGGTAGAAGTTCTGGAAAATCCGATCAACTACTACTACCGGAACTCGCAACCAGCCAACTTGCTCCGAATACAGAGTCGTGAAGGCGTTGAACCTGGAATTGGCGGAGCAAGAAACATGCAAGAGATCGAACGAGTCGTTGACTTTCTGCAACGCGAGGAGCTCACGCTGACCACCGCGGAGTCCTGCACTTGCGGTTTGATGGCTTCGCTGATGGGCGATATCCCGGGTTGCGGCCAGGTGCTCGACAGCGGTTTCGTGGTCTATTCGCCCAAGGCGAAGAACCGCCTGCTCAACGTGGACTTCGAAACCATCGAGCGATTCGGCCTGACCAGCGAGGAGGTCGCGCGCGCGATGGCCATCGGTGCGCTGAACGCCAGCGTCGCCTCCCTCGCCGTGTCGAATACCGGCGTTGCGGACGATGACCAGGAGGCTGCAGGCGGTACCCAGTGCTACGCCTATGCACTGATGCGGGGCGAGCGACAGGTGGTCGTGAGCGAAACGGTGCAGTTCGACGGCGACCGGGTCGCGATCCGCAAGCAGGCCGCGCGCCACGGTCTCATCCAGCTGCCGGTCAAATACGCCGAGTTGCTCAACAAGCTGGAGGGACGCGAAGGCGAATAGTCACACCGGCGGCTGGCGCTCCGGTTCGACATGCTCGGGCTGCGAGGTGTCGACGTGCTGCTTGTGGCCGACGCTGAGGTCCGCGCGCACTTGCGGCAATGAATGCGGGTATTGGCGCTGAATGAAGCTCAGCAGGCTTTCGCGAATGTGGCAGCGCAGGTCCCAATTGCGTGACGAATCCGGCGAGCTCACCAGAGCACGCAGCTGGATGGATTTTTCGCTGGTATCGGTGACCTGCAGTACGCAGACCCGGCCATCCCACAGTTCGGGAACTTCCTTGCACAAGCGGCGCAACTCCTCGCGCAGCGGCTCCAGTGGCAGCGAATAGTCGGCCCAGAGGAAAACCGTACCGATCAGGCTGGAGCCGCGGCGAGTCCAGTTTTGAAACGGTTTCTCGATGAAGTGCTGCAACGGCACGATCAGCCGCCGGTCATCCCAGATCCGCACGACTACATAGGTGCCGGTGATTTCCTCGATGCGTCCCCATTCGTTCTCGACGATGACCACATCGTCCAGGCGGATCGGCTGGGTCATGGCGATCTGCACGCCGGCGATGAGGTTGGCCAGCACGGGCCGCGCGGCAAAACCCACCGCCAAGCCGGCAAGGCCCGCCGAGGCCAGCAAGCTGGCACCGAACTGGCGAGCACTGGGGAAGGTCATCAGCATGGCCGCCGCACCGATCAGCAGCACGAAGAAGGTCAGCGTGCGCAGCAGTACGCGCGACTGCGTCTGTATCTGGCGGGCACGCAGGTTGTCGACCACGTCCACCGGATTGCGCAGCTGGATGAACTGTTGCAGCCCGCGTAGCGAGCGCATCACCAGCCAGGTCAGGGTGGCGATTATCAGCAGCGAGGTGACGTGCCGCGCAGCGTCGATGAAATGCAGGTCATTCGGCGCAGACGTCCACACGCCCTGCACCCCGACCAGCGGCAACAACAGCCGGACGGGTTTTTCCAGCTGCTCGGACAGCTCCCGGGTAAACAGGAAGGTTCGCGCCAGGCGCAGCGTCAGGGCGGTCAACAAGCGGCCGAAGAGGCTCAGGACCAACGCCACGAACAGCGCCGCGGCTATGGTGCGCAGCGCCGGCTGACTGATGTAGTGATCCCACTGCAGGAGAAAGGCTGGAAATTCGATAGCGGGCGTTCCGGTTGGCCAGAGGTCTGGGGCAGAGACAGACGGCCGGCGGCGAAAGTTCAGGGCACGCAGCTGACGGGTGCGCCGGACGGGTGGGCGGAACTCCTATGGTCGGGATGTTTCACAAATTCCAAGCGGGTTGCAGAGCACGACCCGGTTTTCAAGACCAGATTGGAGTTGAACCATGCAAAGTGCACAGACTGGCAATGACGTCCGTACCGAACGCCTGATCGAATGGCTGCGCGATGCGCACGCGATGGAGGTGCAGGCCGAAACCATGCTGAACAAGCAGGCCAGTCGCATCGAGCATTACCCGGAACTCAAGGCGCGTATCGAACAGCACATCACCGAAACCCAGAACCAGGCCAAGCTGATCGAAAGCTGTTTGCAGCGCCACGACAAGTCCTACTCGGGCCTCAAGGACCTGGGCGGCAAGATGATGGCGATGGGGCAGGCCATGGGCGGCATGATGGTCAACGACGAGATCGTCAAGGGCGCGCAGATGGGCTACGTGTTCGAGAACCTCGAGATCGCCTCCTACAAGATCCTCATCGCCGCCGCCGAAGCGGTGGGCGACATGCAGACCAAGGAAGTGTGCGAACGCATCCTGGTAGAGGAGGTGGCCATGGCCGACTGGCTACGCGACCACCTGGCAGAGCTGACCCAGGCCTATCTCACCCGCACAGCCGAGCCGCACGTCGAGGCCAAGCGCTAAGCGCCTGCGCCGAACGCCCGGCTGTTGATCGGCCAGGTGCGAATCCCTTCAACTTGGAGCCAAAGCGCGTGACCATCCGCGGCCACGCGCCTGGTGGAAGATGCCCATGAGACAACGCCCACTATTGAAGACCCTCACCTTTGCTGTGCTGCATTTCGCGACAGCGTTCATCGTCGTCTACGCCCTTACCGGGAGCATGGTGATCGGCGGGGCGGTCGCGCTGATCGAACCGCTGTGCAATACCCTGGTTTTCTATCTGCATGAACGCGCCTGGCAACGCTTCGGTCGCCAGAAAGCCATCCACAGCCACGGCTACGGCCACGACGTGTTGCTGAAATACCTGACGCGAGGCCAGACCGCCAGCAGTCGGATCGTCCGCACGCCTCGCTGAGCGGGGCTCATTCGACACGACTGAGCTGTTTGCCTTCGGCGGGTAGCGAGCTGCGCGTAACGCACATTTCAATGCGCAGCTCCTGCGCCAGGCGCACCAGATTGGCTGCATCGCGGCACTGGTCGTAGGAAATGCCGAGAACGGTCAGTTCTTCGTCCGGCGGCTCCTGAAAGAGGCGCACGCGGAGCGAGTTGTCGGAATCGTCGCGGCATTCGCATTGGAATGGGCGAAGGTAGGTGTGCAGGATCGCTTCGATCTTGAACAGCGGAAGACGCGTATTCATAAATCCTCCCTGTGTAGGAAGGTGACTTGAGCGCAGTAAAGCGACCGCTGCGCACCCCTGGTTTTTCCCGACGTCATTCAACCGTAGCAGTGCTGGTCAGGTTGTAAATGCGGCGATCTGTCCACCCGGCGGCTTAAGTCCGGCAACGGCTCTACACGGCAGTTTCCGGTCATCGCCGCTTGTCGGAACCCGTCGGACGGCTGGTTTTGTCCCTGCTGAACTTCATACCAGCAGGGGATGACCAAATTAAGTACGTCGTCCTCAGCGGAGAACCGAGATGAAGAAAACGATGCTCACGGCAATCCTGAGCGCCCTGGTTGCACTACCGGCCATGGCCCAGTTTCCCGCCGGAACCCCCCGGGACGACACCGGCTCGCGCCCCAGCACCATGGGCAATCCGACGCCGCAGGAGGAAGTCGAAACCCGCCAGGATGATCAGGGGCGCACCGAGACCGAAGATGGTCGGCTCGTGGTTCCGCAGCCGGGAAGCGAGGATGAATCCACGGACCCGAACCGGCATTCGGCGCCCGGCGGTGTTGACGACAGTTCCACCGACGCTGGCAAGCTCGAGTAATCGCGTCATCGCCGGAGGTCAGCCATGGCGCTCGACGAATACCAGCGCATGCGCGATTTCGCCGCCACGCCCGAGCCGACGGGTAAGGCACGCGGCAAGTCACGCAAGGTCCAGAGCCTGCAGTACTGCATCCAGAAGCACGACGCGACGCGGTTGCATTACGACTTTCGCCTGGAGCTGGACGGCACGCTGAAGAGCTGGGCGATCCCCAAGGGTCCCAGTCTGGACCCGAGCGTGCGTCGGTTGGCGGTGCATGTGGAGGATCATCCGCTGGAGTACGCCACGTTCGAGGGCTCCATTCCGGCCGGGCATTACGGCGCGGGTGACGTGATCGTCTGGGATCGCGGCGTGTGGATACCGCAGGGTGATCCGCAGGAGGGTTATCACAAAGGCAAGCTCAAGTTCGGCCTCGAGGGCGAAAAGCTCGCCGGCAGCTGGAATCTGGTGCGCACTCGCATGGATGGCAAGAAGGAGCAGTGGTTCCTGATCAAGTCGCGTGACGAGGCCGCGCGCGAGGAGGACGACTACGACGTCGTCACTGCCGAGCCGAACAGCGTGCTCAGCGACCGTACGCTGGTCCCGCGCAAACGCGGAGCGGCCAAAGCCCGCGTTGCGGAAGCGCCGGCCAAGCCAGTCAAGGCGCCTGCAAAAAAGCGAGCGTCACGCAAACAGCGCGACGCGGTGAAGCTGGAGGGCGCCGTCCCGGCCAAATTGCCGGAGAAATTCAAGCCGCAGCTGGCGACGCTGGTGGACGCCGTGCCGAGCGGCGATTGGCGCTACGAGATCAAGTTCGACGGCTACCGCATACTCGCCCGTATCGAGGCCGGCAAGGTCGCGCTGTTCACCCGCAACGGCCATGACTGGACGGCGAAGATGCCACAGCAAGCGGCCGCGCTTGCCGGACTCGGGCTCGAATCAGGCTGGCTCGACGGCGAAGTGGTGGTACCGAACGAGGAGGGCACTCCGGACTTCCAGGCGTTGCAGAATGCCTTCGAAGCCGGTCGCAGCGGGAGCATTCTTTATTACCTGTTCGACACTCCCTATCTGAACGGCATGGACCTGCGCGAGGTGCCGCTGGAACAGCGTCGCGCGGCGTTGCGTGAAGTGCTGGAAGGCAGCGATAGCGAATTGCTGCGTTTCTCCGAGGATTTCACCGAGCAGCCGGACAGCATTCTGGAAAGTGCCTGCCAGATGAAGCTCGAGGGCCTGATCGGCAAGCGAGCGGGTAGCACCTACACCTCCAGGCGCAGCAGCAGCTGGGTGAAGATCAAGTGCAGCAATCGGCAGGAATTCATCATCGTCGGCTACACCGAGCCCAAGGGCACGCGCACCGGGTTCGGCGCATTGTTGCTGGGGCTGCATGACGACGATGGAAAGCTGCTTTATGCAGGCAAGGTCGGCACCGGCTTCAATCAGGCCACGCTGAAAACTCTGCACAAGCAGTTGAAGAAGCTGGAAACCGATAGAAGCCCTTTGGCCAGGGCGGCACCTGCCGCCGATGTACGCGGCGCGCAATGGCTCAAGCCTGAACTGATGTGCGAGGTCGCCTACGCGCAGATGACCCGCCAGGGCGTGGTCCGCCATTCGGTGTTCCATGGCCTGCGCTCGGACAAGCCCGCCGATGCCATTACCCATGAGCGAGCCAAGCCTGCCGCCCGTAGCAGCACAGCCGCGAAGCGGCAAACCGACCCTATCGGCAGCGGGCGGATCAAGATCTCCAGTCCCGAGCGGGTCATCGACCCCAGCAGCGGCATCACCAAGATCGAACTGGCCCGTTTCTACGCGCAGATCGCGCCCTGGGCCTTGCCGCAGCTGCGTGGGCGCCCGCTGGCGCTGGTACGCGCCCCGGAGGGCATCAGCGGTGAGCTGTTCTTCCAGAAGCACGCCGACAAACTGGCCATCCCGCACATCACCCAGCTCGACCCCGCGCTCGACCCCAAGCACGGTGCGTTACTGGTGATCGACAGCGCCGAAGCGCTGGTTGGCGCCGCGCAGATGGGCACCATCGAGTTGCACTGCTGGAATGCGGTAGAGCCCGAACTGGAGCACCCGGATCGCTTCGTGCTCGACCTCGACCCGGACCCGGCACTGCCCTGGAAAAGCATGCTCGAAGCCACTCAGCTGACCCATACGCTGCTGGACGAGATCGGCCTGGCCTCGTTCCTCAAGACCAGCGGGGGCAAAGGCATCCACATTGTCGTGCCGCTTGACCCTGTTCACAGCTGGAGCGAAGTGAAGGCATTCAGTCAGGCCATCGCCAAATACCTGGCAAAACTGCTGCCGTCACATTTTTCGGCGGTCAGCGGGCCGAAGAACCGGGTCGGGCGCATCTTCATCGACTACCTGCGCAACAGCCGTGGCGCCAGCACCGTTGCCCCTTATTCGGTGCGTGCCCGTGAGGGCTTGCCGGTTTCCGTGCCCATCCACCGCGACGAACTGGCGGATCTCAAGGGTGCGAACCTCTGGACCGTACGCAACCTGCTGGAGCGGCTGCAGGAGCTTGGTGACGATGATCCCTGGGCGGGTATGACGCGGACCGGACAGACCATCACCGCACAGATGCGCGAGCGTCTTGGCATGACAGCTTAAGTCGCCGTCCGTCTAAACACTGATTGCTCTACACCGTTAGGGCGATACCCGGGTAGCGTCACCCGACGAACAATCGGCGCATTCAGGGGAGCGACAACGGTGCGGGAGGCGCCCGACAAGGCCAGCATGATGTCGGTCAACAACAATATTCAAAGGAGTGTCCCGCATGTTCGCGCATAAACCGCTTATCGCCTGCTTCCTGCTCGGCTCGCTGCCGGGGCTGGCGCTGGCACAGGCTGTAACCACCCAGACCGGAAACGACAACGAAATCATCCTTGAGCAGAGTGGCGGCTCGAGTTCGGCGATCTTGCTGCAGCAAGGGAATGCGAACTTCTCGCGAGTCGAGCAGGGCGGCGGCGACACCTCGCTCCAGTCCACTCAGCTGGAGATTCTCCAAAGCGGATCATCCAACCAGGCGACGGTGTATCAGGCCAGCGATTACAACTTCGGGCATTTGGCAGCGGTCATGCAGCTAGGAGATGAGAATTTCGCCGAGGTCGTGCAGGCCGATGGTAACGGCTCCCAGGCGACCATCCATCAGCAGGGCGCACGCAACACTCATCGGGTCGAGCAACTGTTCTATGCCAACGGACTGGAAAGCCGAACCTTCGGCACTGACAACCTCACCGAAGTCACTCAGAACGGTGCGGCGACTGCCACTACCCAGCAGTTCGGCAGCAACAACCGGATAACCATCGACCAGAACGTGTTCGCCTATGGCGGGGCGGTCACCGTAGAACAGGATGGCGCCTTCAACGAAGCCGCGGTTACCCAGGTGGGCAGCCGTTATTACACGGGCGAGGTCAACTTGCGGCAGCTTGGCAGCGATAACAGTGCGCAAGTGGTGCAATGGGCGGGGTTCAGTAACCTCAGCTTTACCCAGAACGGCATCGGCAACGAGCTGACGGCGAGGCAGGGCACGCGCACCGGAACGATTCGCGGCAGTTCGGTGGGCAACGACAACCGCGTCAATATCAGCCAGGATTACGATGGTCCGGTGCTCGACATCGCTCAGAACGGTTCGGCCAACGAGATCGATGTGGTGCAGGATGCCGCCTATGGCACGGCTTCCATCAGCCAGACCGGCGATGCCAACGTCGCCGTGCTCAATCAGCTGACGGAATTCGCCGCGCCGCCGCCGAGTGCCACCATCATCCAGAACGGCACTGGCAACAGCACGTCGATCACCCAACGCTGAGCCGTGCTGACGCGGGCGCGTGCTCCGGCCTTGGCCCGTGTCGATTCCAGCGTGCATGCCCTGTTGTTGTCGCCGGCCATGCATGCGTTCGCTAGTTGCGAGCGCGCTTCATGCACGCAAGGTGGCGGTCATTGACCCGGTTGGCGAACCAGGCGGTGGTCAGGTTGCGGGTGATCTTCGGGCTTTCCAGCCGGATTCCCGGCAGCACCGCCCGAGGCAAGGGTTTGCCCGCGCGCTTTTCGGCCAGGGCGAAGACCTTTTCATACAGGTCGGTTTCCTCGAAACCGTGGCTGTCGCCGCGCTCGAGTGCGTTGCGAATCGCCGTCTCGCTCATGTCCAGCTTGCCCGCGAGCGCGCGAACCGCACGCTCGGTCTGACCGGCCTTGCTGCTGCCGTGAATGATCAGATCGCCGTCGAGGGCCAGCTTGATGCCACTGGCACGGCTGACTGCGGCCTGAAACGCGGCGTTGCGACTGGCGTACCAGCCGGCATTGAAGTCGGCGAAGCGGTACAGCGGTTCGCGATAGCTGGTCGGATAGTCGAGCAGGTGGGCGATGCCGAAATACATGCCACCACGGCGCGTGAAGACTTCGTCGCGGATCGTGCCTTCCCGTTCATAGGGGTAGGTCCATCGGCGGTCCTCGGCAAAGGCGACGCTGACCTGCATCGGGCCGCCGGTCTTGACCGGGTTGAGCGTGCCGAACAACTGCTTGCCGAGCGGCATGATGCCGAGAAAGTCATCGAAGATCGCACTCAACTGCGCTTCGGTACGCACGGCGGCGATACGCTGGCTATAGGTCTTGCCGTTGGGCGACTTCACGTCCAGCGCCGCATCGACCACGAACCGCGGCACGTGCAGGCGGCCGGCACGCCGGTAGATTTCCTCTCGCGCGATCTTCGCCAGGCCGGGCACGGGCGGGGTCGCCTGGAACGTCGATTCCTGCACCGTCACGGCCAGTACCGAGCAGATGTTCTCATCGTTCGGCGGGATATCCAGCGCATCGAAGGCCGTGTAGATGTCCTGAGCCCAACCCTGGCGATCGGGGATGTCGGCCGGGATCAGGCGAGCGATCTTGGCGCGGACCTCTTCCGGCCTGGGCGCCGGGGGCTCGGGCTGCTGGGAGCCACAACCGGCAAGACCGAGCAACGCCGCTGCGGCGATTGCCGCCAGGAGTGAGCGGGTGTTGCCGGGAACGAGTCGGGTAGCGGCAGGGCGGTACGCCGTGCCGCAGGTTGAAAGCGAAATGGTCATGCGGTCCTGAATGTAATGAGCGCCTGGGGCTCGGACAGCAAAACAGCCGACACCGTTCGGCCTCTTTCAGAAACCGCTTGCCGAATACCGGCGTGCACCTGGCCGCCCATGAGCCAGCGCTGCGACGCGCCGTCATTGGCTTACCAGACCCGCCCGCGAGGGACCTAGAAATCGTGACAGTTCGGACCTTGGCGCAGGTACGTGGTTTCGTGGGTTTCGCCCTTGGAATCCACATAGATCATCCGGGCCGTCACGACTTCGCAGCCGCCGGCAGGCACGTCTAGCGAAATAACCTTGGCGATGTCCAGCTTGTCGCCATATTGATAGGCCTTGGGTTCATCGGCGGCATACGCCAGCTGCGCACTGAGTACCAGGCCGGCAATCCAGATCAGTTTGTTCACAGGTAACCTCCAGAGCGCCTGCGGGTCGACGGGGCGAAGGCAGGCATTTCTTGCGTACAGCGCCTGCCAAATGGCAGACGTCGGAAAATAAACGAGGCTGCCACGAGGGAAAGCAGCCAAAAGGTGGCAGGACGACCGATCGAAGGAGCGCTCGACCGACGAAGGAGCGGACGGGCGTTAGCGTCCGTAGCCACCCGCCAATTTTAGTGGGCGACCAGGAGGGGAAAAACCGCGCCAGCAGTGAAGCACCTTTACCCGCCACGCAACAATCGATCAGGCCCAATGTGCCGGGTCCTGAATGATGCGGTGGTAGTCGGCGAATGCGCGTGGCAGCTCCAGCGCGAGAAAGTCGACCCAGGTCTTGATCTTCGCATCGAGAAAACGCCGGGACGGGTAGAGCGCATGGATCTGCCTTTCCTGCAGGCGATGGCGGGGCAACAGGCGCAGCAGGGCACCGCGCTGCAGGGCCGGAGCCGCGACATAGTCGGGCAGCAGACAGATGCCCATGCCGGCTTCTGCTGCGCTGGCCATGGCTTCAGCAACGTTGACCTTGAACGCTTCGCCAGGGCGAATCACGTCCTCGACACCGTCTGCGACGAAGCGCCATTCATCCGCGAAGCCTGGGTCCGCCAGGCGCAGACAGCGGTGCTGATGCAGGTCGCGCGGCTGCCGCGGTACGCCATGTTGTTCGAGATAAGCGGGTGCCGCGCAGAGCACATTGCCCACCGTTCCCAATCGCTGGGCGATCAGTTCCGAATCCGGCAGCTCGCGGGAGAGCGTGATGATGACATCGAGTCCGGCTTCCAGCAGGTCGGGCTGGTGTTGCGAAAGGGTCAGGTCGAGGCTGACTTCGGGGTAGCGCTCACCGTATCTTCCAGCCAGACCCGCCAGCAGCTGGATGCCCAGACCCGTCGTCGAGTGCACGCGCAGGCGCCCGCGCGGGGTCAGATGGGCTCCGCAGGCTTCCGCCTGTGCCTGGTCCAGCTGCGCCAGAATCTCGCGCGATCGCTCGAGAAAACGTGCGCCAACCTCGGTCAGCGCCAGACGCCGCGTGGTGCGGTTGAGCAGGCGCGCGTGGAGGTGATTCTCCAACTCCGCCACCAGCCGGGAAACCTGCGCGGTGGATGTGTCGGCCAGCTTCGCCGCGGCGGTGAAGCTGCCGGTATCGACCACCCGGACGAATACCCGCATCGCTTGCAGCATGTCCATCGACTACGGCCTCTGTGGGTTATTGGCCGGGCACGGCCGGCGATGGGCTTTCAACCCGCGCCGATGCCGTTTGCGTGCCTTGCCAACCGCCGCCCAGCGCAAGGAACAGGTTCACCTGATCCTGCGACAGCTGGGCCTGGGATGCCGCCAGAGCGGCTTCGGCGGTCGCCAGGGTGCGCTCGGCGTCAAGGCTGTCGAGATAGGCCAGTCGTCCTTCCTGATACAGCCGGCGCGTATGGTCCGCGGCGTTTCGCGCGGCATCGCGTGCTTCGTGCAGCGCCTGGTCACGATGCAGGTCGTGGGCGTAGCGCGTGAGCAAGGTTTGGGTCTCGCGCAAGGCGTCGAGCACAACCCCGTCGAAGCGGGCGAGGGCGGCAGCGGCTCCGGCTTCGCTGGCGCGAATGCGCGCGCGATCGACCTGGGTCGGGAAATGCCAGCTGATCGATGGGCCGAATTCCCAGCGGCGGGTCACCGGATCACCGAGGTGTTCGAGCACTCCGGTGTAACCGGCCGAAGCGCCGAGACTGACCTGCGGATACATCATCGCCGTGGCGACGCCGATCTGTGCCGTAGCAGAGGCGAGGGCGCGCTCGGCCGCTCGGACGTCCGGGCGGCGCTTGAGCAGGGCGGTGCCATCACCTACCGGGATCGCCTGGCGCAGCTGTGGCGCGTGACTGCAGGCGTTAACCGCCGCGGGAAGGTCTCCCGGCGTTCGGCCGAGCAGGGCGGCGAGCTGATACAACGCGGCCGCCTTCTTCGCTTCGAACGGCGGCAGCTCGGCACGCAGAGCCTCCAGCTGGGCGTGGGCGCGGGACACATCGACTTCGTTGCCCCGGCCACCCTCGAACAGGCGCTCGGCGACATCCAGCTGTCGCTGCTGAATTGCCAGTGAATGCTGCGCAATCGTCAGCTCTTCGCTGGCATGACAGGCCGACATATAGCTGTGTACCACCCCGGCCACTGCGGTTATGCGGGCCGTATCGAGCAATGCGGCACTGGCGTCGGCATCGGCTCCGGCTGCTTCCGCGGCGCGATGCAGCTGACCGAACAGATCGAGCTGGTAACCCACGCTGAGGCCGGCGTCGGCGAGGATCATCACGGGGATTTTTTCCTCCAGGGCCAGTGCTTCGCTGGACAGCTGGCCGCGTGCAACCGAGCCGTTGCCGCCGACCACGACCTCCTGCGCGTGGTGCGCCATCTGGAAGCCTTCATAGGCGCGACGCAGGTTGTGATAGGCCTGGCGCACGTCGGCATTGCCGATCAGGGCTTCACTCACCAGCTGATCGAGCGTCGAGTCGTCATAAAGCTTCCACCAGTCATCCGGCAGAGGCGCCTGTTCGACCCGCTCGTTGCCGGCCAGATCGAAGGGCTTCTGCGCAGCCGCCTGCAAGGCCACGGCTTCGTCCGGCACGCGGTAGTCCGGGCCCACCGCGCTGCAGGCGGCAAGCAGCGCAGTCAGCGCGAACGGCAGTGCGTATGCCGCGCGACTCATTGTTTGACCGTCGCCGATGTGTCGCGCGACCACGGCAGCACGGACAGCGTCGCGGTACGGCCGACCACCAGGCGGATGTCGCTCTGTTGGGCGTCGTCCAGCACCACGCGAACCGGAATTCGCTGCGCCAGGCGCACCCAGGTGAAGCTCGGGTCGATATTGGGCAGCAGCGAGTTGCCGCGCACACGGTCGCGATCCTCGATGCCCGCGGCGATGCTCTGCACATGGCCGTGCAGATGCTGCGCTTCGCCCATGATGTGGATGTCCACCGGCTGCCCGATCTCGATGGCGTGCAGCTTGGTTTCTTCGAAGTAGCCTTCGACACGCAGTGAGTCGGTATCGACGATCGACAGCACCGGCGTACCGGTTTTCACGTAATCGCCCACGCGCATCGTCTGGTCGCCGAGATAGCCATCCACCGGACTGAGCACGGTGGTGCGTTCGAGATCCAGACGCGCCACGCCGAGGGCGGCCTCGGCCGTGGCCAGGGCGGCAGCGGCGCGCTTGACCTGGGTGTCGCCAATCTCGACGGTTTCTGCGGCGATCAGGTCTTTCAGCACCCGATTGCGCTTGGCTTCGCGTTGCGCCTGATCCAGCTGCGCGCGGCGTTCGAGCACCGCGGCTCGGGCTTCGTCGACCGCCAGTTCGAAGCGCGCCCGATCGATCACGAACAGCACCTGGCCGCGGCTGACCTTCTGGTTGTCGCGCACGTGCAGTTCGGTCACCAGCCCGGAAACATCCGGTGCGACCTGAATGATGTCGGCGTGCACATGGCCGTCGCGGGTCCAGGGTGCCTCCATGTAGTAGTCCCACAGGTGCAGGCTGACGACGACGGCGATGGTGACCGCCAGCAGGGTCAGCAGCACCGAGCCGGCGGCGGGTATCCATTTCTTCACGATTCACATCCGGGGTAGGAGATTGAACAGGGCCCCGAGCACGATGATGTACAGGGCGAGGTTGAACAGCGGCGGATGCCAGACCCAGCGGTAGAAGCCGGTACGCTGCAGCACGGTGGCGAGCAGGCTTTTGACGCCGTAGGCCGCCAGCATGGCAACCAGCAGGACCGGCACATAGACGCCGTACACATCGAGGTGACCGGTCATGCGTACGCTCCAGCGGAAGAGGGGCCAGCTGCGGGTGACGGACCTTCCCGGTGCGCACGCACGCTGGCCGATGCATCGGCGAAAAGCGCCAGGCGTAAGCCGTGCACGGCTTGCGCCGCCTGGTGTGCGCTGGGCGAAGCGTCACGCTGCAGAGCGAGCAATGCGGCCTCGAGCGCGTCGCGTAAGGGCTCCGGCGCCGGCAATTGGCTACGCGCGGCAGCGCAGGCAAGGAAATACGCGCGAATCATGCCCAGTACAGGCTGCAGATTCTGCTGGATGGCTGGCGTCGGCCGCAGTTCGCGCAGTTCGAGCAGGCGAAAGCCGACGCGCAGCTCGCGCGTGGCGTCGTTCAGCGCCAGGCGGTCATCATCCAGCTGAGCCAGGCGGGGCAACAGCTGGGCGATACGGTCGATGAAACTCGAGGCATCATCGGCTTCGTTGCGCGAGCGCTGCATGTCTGCCAGCGCCGCCAGGCTCAGCCAGCCGTGCCGCACCAATCGCCGCGCAGCCCAGAGCGTGCCGAACGGCCGGGTCAGGCGGGCCCAGACGAAGGCGAAGAGCACGCCCAGCGCAGTGGACAGCGCGATGTCGGCGAACAGCTGGAAATCGGCATGGTAACTGTCCTGAAGCGTGATGTTGGAGATCGTCTGCACCGCAATCACGATCACCGTCCCGGCGTGTTGCGGCCGACCGGCGAGGGTGCCAAGCAACAGCAGCGGCACGGCGAGCAGAATGGCCAGGCTGCCGAAATCGTGCACGTTGGGCATCAACGCGAAGAGGAAGATGCCGGCAGCCGTGGAGGAGATCAGCGTGGCGACCAGAAACGACTTGATGAACGGCGCCGGATTGTCCTGACTGGCGAAGAAACAGCCTGCCACCGCGGCGATGAACACGCCGCTATAGCCGTGCTCCCAACCGGAAACGAACCACAGCATGCTCAGGCAGAACACCGACAGTGCTACCGAAGCCGCGGTGAATGCCAGCAGGCCGTAGTCATAGTGGCGTGGCCCGCCCACCAGTTGCTGTACGTGATAGCGCAGTGCCGATGCCGCCTCGGGATGGCCCTCATGAAACTGCTGGTAGAGGTCGAGGCAGTCCTGCCACAGGTCGATCAACGCGCGCAGCTGGCGCAGGCCACTGTCGATCGCCAGGGCATGCGCCGGGTGGCTGTCGCCCAGCCAGGCCGCCAGCTGCAGGCTGCGTTCGCGCAAATGCTCGCCGTGCCCGACCTCGGCATCGGACTGGATCCAGCGATCCACCTCCTGCAGGTAATCCACCAGCTCCGGCAACAAGCCCTGTAGCTCGGCCTGAAGCCGGTGCAGCGAATCCGCGGTGGAAATCAGCTGCGGCATCAACATCGCCATGCGCGCGCGGAATTCGCGAGCGTGGATGGTCGAGAGATGGCTGCTGCTGTCGTAGCTCAGGTGGCTGATCATTGCGTCCAACCCCATCACATCCACCAGCAGCGCATTCAGCGCACGTTGGTCGGCCTCGCCCAGGTGCTGGGTATTGAGCATCCGGCTGACGGCGCCGCGCCCGTCGCGCAGCAGCAGGTGCATTTTCGCCGCGAGGGTCGGCGCGATACGGTTGGGAAACAGCACGGCGTTCACCACGCTGGCGCAGACGATACCGAGCAGAATCTCCTCGGAGCGCGCCAGGGCCACATCGAAGATGGTCGATGGGTGATTGACCTCGGCGAGACTGATCAGCGGCACCGTATAGGCGGCGAGTAGAAAGATGTAGCTACGTGGCGAGCGGTCCAGCAACGAGAGAAAGAGCAGGGCGCCGATCCATAGCGAGATCGCCAGGCTCAGCATCACCGGTTGTTGAGCGAACGTCGGCAGAAGCACGACCGATGCAGCTGCGCCGAGCAGCGTGCCCAGCGCGCGATAGATCGCCTTCGAACGTGTCGCCCCTGACAACGGATGCGACACGACGTAAACCGAGGCCATCGCCCAGTAAGGGTTTTCCAGTGGTATCGCCAGTGCGATGTACAGCGCAAGCAAGGCGGCAATCAGCGCCTTGGCCGAAAACAGCCATTCGCGCCAGGTTGGCATATTCATAGCGTTCGTTTTTTGGAGGCGTGGGCCAGAGGCGGGATAGGGCGCGGCCGTCACGCTGCAACACAGATGGTTACATTTAACGTCAAAGGCGCATGACAAACTGAACAACCATTAGGACAAACAGTACATTTTTTCGCACCGAATAGCGGCACGACGACAGGAAATCATGAGCAAACGCATTCCCAACTATGCCTTGTATGGCCAGGCAGCATTGCCCGCATGGCAGGACCTGTTGCATCTGGAATGGATCAACGAGCGCGGCGACATGCATCAGCGCGAAATCAAACCGCATCAGCATGACTCGCTACTGCAAATCGTCTATGTACGTAGTGGCGAGGGCGAAGTTTCGCTGGAAAACAGCCGCATGGGCTTCCGTGCGCCGTGCCTGATCCTGCTGCCGCAGCGCACCGTGCATGCCTTTCGCTACAGCCCCGAAACTGACGGGCCGGTCATCACGGCAGCACAGCGACCGCTGGAGTCGATGGCGCGAATTCTGTCCAGTGACTTGCTGGCCTTGATGCAACGTCCGGCCGTAGTGCCGCTGCCGTGGGATGCGAATGGCGAAGAGCCGATTTGGCCTCTGATCCAGCTGATCCAGGCGGAAGCGCACAGCCAGGAGAGCGGCAATGTCGCGGCCGGGCACGCGTTGTTGCTCGCGTTACTCGTACATGTCGTTCGACTGGAACAGCCGGTGCCGATCCCTCGGCCAGCCAATGGCAGGCGTTCCCAGCTGCTGAGGCAGTTTCGCGAGTTGGTCGACGCGCATTTCAAACAGCATTGGCCGCTTGGTCTGTACGCCGAAGCGCTGGGAATCACTCCAGTCACACTGGGCCGAGCCTGCCGCGAAGGCCTGGGTGAATCACCGACCGCGATCATCAACGAGCGAGTCGTTCGCGAAGCACAACGGCAGCTGGCGTACACCGCGCTCGACATCCAACAGATCGCCCGAGACCTTGGCTTCGACGACGCCGCATACTTCAGCCGTTTCTTTCGCAAGCAGACCGGACTCAAACCCAGCGAATTTCGTTCGGCTTTTCGGAATGCAAAAATGGACCAGCCGAACAGCCAGCATGCGCAGGGAAAGGATTCACCCGAAAGCTGAAGCGCATTGGGAATAGATGAGGCGAAAGCAGGAGGTGATCTGATGGCCCAGTCACCGCTAACGCGTAAGGTCGTACTTCGCATAATATATATTATGTTAAATAACATCTGTGGTGATGAGACGTTGCTTGCCATCGCGCTCTCTTCTGATCATTTCCCTTAGCCAACGATCAGCACGTGTTTACCACCGCGGGATGCCTATACTCGCCGCAATTCAGCCAGGAAGTTGAAAATGAGCAGCATCGAAGAACTCAACGCGCAATCGCTCAAGAGGCAATCAGGTCCCAAGCGAATCCTGAGGGCGCTGGGATACTCCATTGCTGGTATCCGTGCGGCGATTGTTGGCGAAGCTGCTTTTAGACAGTTGCTGCTGCTCAATGCGGTTCTGATACCACTGGCGTTCACGCTCGACGTCAGCCGAACAGAACGCTTGTTACTGGTGATCGTGCCGTTGCTGACACTGGTGGTCGAGCTCGTCAATTCCGCGATAGAGGCGGCAATCGACCGAATCTCGCTCGAGTTGCACCCGCTTTCCAAGAATGCCAAGGACATGGGCAGCGCCGCGCAACTCCTATCGCTGGTGATGGTAGCGGTCACCTGGGCGATGATTCTCTATTGAGCGTGGCGCCGTAGCCTGCGCTCCGTCCATCCGCGTGCTGTGTCAGACGGCACGCGGACAAGCGACCATGAATAGCCCTCGAGCTCAGTCTTTCCTGACATTCTGATAGAGCATCAGCCGCGATGCTTCGTGTAGTCCCCGTGTCAAGGCGACAAGTCGCTGAAATTCCTCGGGATACCGGTCGGCTACGTCGACCAGAGGCTCCGGTGATGCTATTTCGTGCAGGGTCGGCTGGCTGCCGTCGTGCTGCATCTGCAGAAGAAAATCCTTGGTCACGCCACCAATCAGCGGGAACGTACCTTCGCGCAGTACGAGCGGAACCACGCGCTCCCCTTCAGGAGCTGGCTGCTGGATGTCGCGTCCCATCGCACCGTTGCGAAACTCCATGCCGGCCATACCCAGTACGGTCGGTAGCAGATCGGCCAGACCCACAGCCTCTTCGATCACTCGAGGCTCCAGCAGCTTGGGCGCATGGATCAACAGCGGAACGTTATTGCTCTCGAGCCCCAGCTTTTCGTATGCCGGCAGCATGTGCGGAATCTGGGCGATGCGCGTATTGTGATCGCCAAACATGACGAAGATGGTGTTGTCGTACCAGCCGCCTTCCTTCGCAATTTCCATCAGGCGCCCGATGTTGAAGTCCAGAAGCCGGACCGCGTTGTACTGCGCCACGCTACGGGAACCAGCGCCCTGTACCTTTTCCAAGGGCAGATCGAGGGCTTCGAAGCCATCGTTCTGCTTGGGTATGGTGAACGGACGATGATTGCCCGCCGTCTGGATATAGGCAAAGAAGGGCTTGCCCTCCCCCTGCTCTCGCAGCAGCCGGTCACTTTCCTTAAACAGGTCCAGATCGGAGATTCCCCACACGTCCACCATCGGAGAGTTCCAGTGGCGCTCTTCATACAGCTGGATGTCGTCGATGCTCTGGCGGATCAGGGCATTCATATTGGCCCAGCCGGAATTGCCGCCGATCATGTAGTACTTGTCGTAGCCCTGCAGCGCGTTGACCAGGCTGTGCTGGCGGGTGATCAGCGGATTGCGCGTCGCGGTTTCCTGCCGGGAAACGTCCGGTACACCGGATATGCTCGCCCACACAGTCTTCGCTGTGCCGGTCACGGGAACGTAGAAGTTCTTGAAAAACCAGCTCTGCTTGGCCAGCCGATCGATATTGGGGGTTGGATTGAGTGGATTGCCATAGGCGCCCACCGCGGTGGTGCCCAGGGACTCGAGCATGACGAAGACGACGTTCGGCCGCTTTCCGTCAATCGCGTAGGGTTGAACGCCCTGCTCCCTGCTGAAATTCAGCGATTTCGAATCAGGCTGGTCGACGCCCAGGTAATGGCTGACAACATCGTAATGGGCTTCGACCTGTTCCCGGTCGTAAGGCTGGTTGGGCACCTTCAGCGTGTCGTAGAGGAAGATCACCGGATTCAGGCCGAGGGCTGCGATCTGGTTGTCGCCCGAGAAGAACGCATCACTCCAGCGCAGCGGCACGGGGTTCTCCAGGTTGATATTGTCGACGCGCCCGAGGATGGCGACGAAGACCGCCACCACCATCAGCGCGCTTCCCCAGAGCAGCGAAAGCCGGCTGATGCGCTTTGCCGGACGATCCAGCGTAACCCGCTCGAAGCGCAGCAGCAGCCACCAGACCAGAGCGGTTGCCGCCGCCCAGCCAAGGGTGATCCAGACCACCGGATAGGTCTGCCAGACCATATCGGTGGATATCTGCGCATCCTCCATAAAACGCAACACGGTGGCGTTGATACGCACCCCGAGGTAGGCGTAGTGGCCGAAGTCGATGATGTAGACCAGCAGCACTGCACCAAGCGCCAGAGCCAGATAGAACCGCGCCACCCAGCGCAGGACGTGCGATCGGGTCAGGTTCCATGCCGGCAACCACGCCAACAGCGCGATCGGCAACATCAAGAGGATCGCCAGGCGAAGGTCGAAACGCAGGCCGATTCCGAGCGTTTCGGGTACGGCATCGATCGTACCGAGCGCGCTGGGCTCCAGTCCGGAGAAACCGACGAAGAAAATCCCGCGCAATGCTGCGAGCGCAATGAACAGAATCCCGACTGCACCGAACCAGTAATGCAGGCGCCGCGACTGAAGCCAACCCATTGTCCCAACCTCGAATCTATCGAACCGTCAAATAGCGCAGCCGAGCCATCACAGGTCGGCTGGAGTAATTTTCGTCACGCCGGCATTGGCTTGCGCACGAGAGCCTTGCAGGCATAGACGAGCAACGCCCCGCAGCTGAACAAGGCGATGAAGGGGTCTAGCAGGTAGTCCCAGTAATTGGGCGAAGGCTTGATCCCCAGGCTGAACGCCAAGGTGGCAAGGCCAAGCATGGACGCCCCCAGCCAATTCCTGAGCAGCAGCAATCCCAGGGCAAGCACGCCCACCACCGCGATCAGCGGGCGGGGGGCGTAACCGAGCTGATAGGGATCCAGATAGGACAGGCCCATCGTCGCCGGGTAGAGAAAAAGCGCCAGCCCCGCCATCACGATCAACGATTGCACGCGTGCGCTGTGCGGCGGCATCGCCATCAGGCCCAAGCGCACCGCCGCGAAAAATGCCAGCGCCACCAGCGTCGTGATGGCCACGTCATCGGTAAAGCTACGCATATAGGCGGCCACTGACAGACCGTCCACGGGAATGAAGCTGATCCCCAGCAGGAGAATAAAGCGAAAGCCCTGAAACCCTCGCCCGAGGCCAAAGCCGGGCGTGACGATGAAGGCGAGTAAGCCGAAGGTCAGATGCGCTTGCCAGAGTTCAGGCATCAAAGCTGCTCCAGTAGCCAGGCATCATTGAAGCTGACGTGCTTGATGAAGGTGTTGTTCCAGGAATAGACCAAGTGGTAGAGACCATCGGAGCTCCTGATGAAGTAGGGATATTCGTACTCGAAATCGCAGCCATGGGTCTTGCAGACGCGTTGATCCAGGTTTGTCAGAAACTCGTCCACCAGCGATAGCCGCCGCGGCCCGCTGGAAAGGCGGAACTTGTCGCCGATGATTTCCCGATACACCTCAGGCGTGAACGGGTTGCCCTCCGGATCAGGGGATTCGTCCAGGTCGATCACCGGCTTCCAGAGATCGAGGCTGGAGTCGGTCTCCATCAGACGAAGACGGAAACGTCCGTCCTCCAGATCATTCAGGGCAACCAACAGGCCATGATTGGGCGTGGCCACCGCTGCGAGCGCGGAATTGGGGTTGGCCGGGTCGATCGGATAAGGCTCGCTCCAGGTTCTGCCGGCATCCGCGGTGCGGCTGGCGAGCACACGATGATGGCTGGCACCTGCATAGCGCAGCATGGCAACGGCGTGTCGCTCGTCCATCGGCACCACTGTCGGCTGCAGTGAATCATTGCCTTTGCTGATTCGACTTTTACCGATCACCTCGCCGTTCGGGCTGATGTACAGATACTCGGCGAACTTGCCGAGGAACTCGTGGTAGACGGGCAATCCTATGGTGCCGTCCTGATGGAATACCGGGGCATTACGCACCAGCGTGCTGATGTTCAGGAAGGGGGTGGTGATCAGCTGCCTGGGGGGCGACCAGGTTTGCCCCAGATCATCTGAGTACATGGCGTTGATGGCGCTGCCTGCCCAGCCACCGACCGATACCGATACGTAGAACAGCCACAGCCTGTTGTCGGGAGCCAGCGCAATGACCGGATTACCCAGTTTGCGTATGTGCTTCTGGGTCGCCTTCTGGGTCGACTCGCGAGTTGCCAGGACCAGTTCCTCGCCCCACTCCGCCGCAATCGCGTCGAATCGCGCGCCGCGCACCTGAACATCCGCAGCCCCCTCGCGTGAGCCGGCAAACCATACGGCCATCAAGCCGCCATCCGGCAACGACGTCACCGAAGACGCATGCACGAATTCGTCGAGATCGGAGGATGCGAAGCGCGTGCTGTAGAACGCACCCTTGCTGGCAAGCGGCAACGCATGGGGACTGGCAGCTACGGCGAATCCGGCAACCGCTCGTTCAGGGTGAAGCCACCAGGCGGTAGTGAAAATAGCAGCAAGAGCGACGACAGACAGGCAGGTAGAAAGAAATCCGAACTTTCCAGAACTCATATAAATCATGTCCGTATAAACACGTGACGCGTCCTGCGCTTTGCAAGAAACGACAAGCTCGTATGCCCAAAAACCGTCGGGGCGTGAAAAAAAGTCTACTGATCGGTTTGCCCGACTTCTGATGGCCGGGACTATCGAGCTTTTCTGAGCGGCCGCCGATCGTGGAGGAGTACCAGGGTCGAAGCATCACTTGGTGCAAGAAGTCGATCAGCCGCGCTTGATAAACGCTTCGCTCAGAAAAACCAGGTGCTACAGAAAACCTCGATGGCTGCAAGGACAGGCGTCGCAATATAGTGTCACAAACACACCTGTGGCAAATTGCTGCACCCTCCTCTCCATCGTGCGGCACGCGGGCCATGGCCGACCGGTAACTCGACCACCCATACGTACCGCTGCCGGGCCAGCGGCGTAATATGGCGCATCTCAACAGAACGGGAGTTCTCTCATGCTGCTTCGCTTACTGGCCGCTGGTACTTTTGCGGCACTCTGCTTGCCTGCCCTTGCGCAGGAGCACCATCACGACCATCAGGCCGCGACACAAGCGGCGACGAGTGAGCTGGCTGTCAGCCAGGCATGGTCGCGGGCGATGCCGCCCAGCGCTCCGACTGGCGCGGTGTACTTCGTACTGGAAAATCGCGGTCAGCAGCCGCAGCGCCTGATCGGTGCGCAGACCTCACGTGCCGAAAAGACCGAGCTGCACACCCATGTGCATCAGGGCGACATGATGAAGATGCAGCAGGTCGAGGCGGTCGACGTGCCCGCAGCCGGCAAGGTGGAGTTCAAGCCGGGCGGCAATCACGTGATGATGTTCGGGCTCAAGCAGCCGCTGGTGGCTGGGGAGAGCTTCCCGGTGACGCTGCAATTCGAGGACGGCGGCGAGATCACCACCGAGGTGAGCATTGAGGTAGACGCCCCGACTGCCGGTGCTGCCGCGTCAGGGCATCATCACTGAGTGATCTGGCGTGCCGCTCCAGGCGGCCGCCAGTGCGCCTTCAGATCGCCGCCGGTGTGCGCATGGTGACGAACTCTTCGGCGGCCGTCGGGTGTATGCCCAGCGTGTCGTCGAACACCTGCTTGGTGGCTCCGGCCTTCAGCGCCACGCCCAGCCCTTGCATGATCTCGCCGGCGTCCGGTCCCGCCATATGGCAGCCGAGCACACGGTCGGTGTCAGCATCCACCACCAGCTTCATCAGGCTGCGCTCGAGGCTATCGGTCATGGTCAGTTTCATCGGCCGGAAGCGGCTTTCGAAGATCGTGACCTTGTAGCCCTGCTCGTGCGCCTCTTCTTCGGTCAGCCCGACAGTTGCCATATTCGGCAGGCTGAACACCGCGGTCGGGATGCTCGTGTAGTCGACCTTGCGATACTGCTCCGGCTTGAACAGCCTCCGCGCCACGGCCATGCCTTCGGCGAGTGCGACGGGTGTCAGCTGCACGCGACCGATTACGTCGCCGATCGCCAGAATCGAAGACACCGAGGTGCGGTATTCGTCGTCCACGGCGATGAAACCTCGGGCATCCAGCGCGACGCCGACCTGTTCCAACCCCAGGTTGTCCAGCATCGGACGGCGACCTGTCGCGTAGAAGATGCAGTCCGCTTCCAGCGTGCGGCCGTCTTCCAGCGTCGCGAGCAGGCTGCCATCGGCCTGCTTGTCGATATGCACGATGTCGGCGTTGAACTGCAGATCCACGCCCTTTTTGATCATCTCGTCCTTCAGGTGATCACGCAGCGAGCCGTCGAAGCCGCGCAGGAACAGCTCACCGCGATAGAGCAGCTTGGTATCGGCACCACAGCCATGGAAGATCGAGGCGAACTCCACCGCGATATAGCCACCGCCGACCACCAGCACGCGCCGCGGCAGGGCTTCGAGATAGAACGCTTCATTGGATGTGATGGCATGTTCACGCCCCGGAATCGCCGGCACGTGGGGCCAGCCGCCAGTAGCGATCAGGATGTGCTCGGCCGTGTACTGCTTGCCCTCGACTTCGACGGTATGGGCATCGACCAGGCGCGCATGCGCTTGCAGCAGGGTTACGCCGCTATCCACCAGGATGCTGCGGTAGATGCCGTTCAGTCGCTGGATTTCCCGGTCCTTGTTGGCAATCAGGGTCTTCCAGTCGAAGGTCGCGCCGTCGATGGTCCAGCCGTAGCCCTGTGCCTGACCAATGTCTTCGGCGTAGTGCGCGCCATAGACCAGCAGCTTCTTCGGTACACAACCGACGTTGACACAGGTGCCGCCCAGATAACGGCTTTCCGCAACCGCCACCTTCGCGCCGAAGCCTGCAGCGAAGCGCGCTGCACGTACACCACCAGAACCTGCACCGATGACGAATAGATCGAAGTCGTAAGCCATGTAATGTTGTCTCCTTCTGTAGCGAACAGCATAACCCAGGCTTTCGGCCTGAATCACCGAAGGAGTGCCGCATGCGCCCTACCCTCACCCACCTGGCTCTGCACGTACCCGATCTGGACGCCTGTATCGCGTTCTATGCGCGCTTCTGCGGCATGCACGTGTTTCACGAGCGCCCCGGAAAGGGCTCACGCATCGTCTGGATGGCGGAGCCCGGAAAGGAGCGCGAATTCATCTTCGTGATGATGCCGGGCGGCAAGGATCGATCGCTGTCGGTGGACGACTACAGCCATTTCGGCTTTGCGCTGGCCAGTCGAGAGGAAGTGGATACGGTCGCCGACCTGGCGCGCAGGGAAGGCTGTCTGATATGGGAGCCGCGCGACGAACCCTACCCGGTGGGCTACTACTGCGGTTTGCGCGATCCGGCAGGCAACTATGTCGAATTCAGCTACGGGCAGCCGCTTGGACCGGGGGCCGAGGATATGCCGGAGCCTTGAAAAGCAAGACCCGGAAATGACTGGGCCACCCTGAGGTGGCCCAATTGCTTCAGAACGCCTTACCGGTCAGGTAGAAGTTTTCGTAGCAGAAGTTGGTCGCCTCGATATAACCCTCGGCGCTACCGCAGTCGAAGCGCTGGCCCTTGAACTTGTACGCCAGTACGCAACCGTCCTGAGCCTGGCGCATCAGTGCGTCGGTGATCTGGATTTCACCACCCTTGCCCGGCTCGGTCTGCTCGATCAGCTCGAAGATGTCCGGAGTCAGGATGTAGCGGCCGATGATCGCCATATTGGACGGCGCATCTTCCGGCTTGGGCTTCTCGACCATGTGGCTGACGCGGTAGATGTCGTCGCGGATCATCTCGCCGGCGATCACACCGTACTTACTGGTCTCTTCCGGCGGCACTTCCTGAATGGCAACGATCGAGCAGCGGAACTGGTTGTAGAGCTTGACCATCTGCGCCAGCACGGGATCGCCATCGAGGTTGATGCACAGGTCGTCGGCCAGAACCACGGCGAACGGCTCGTCACCAATCAGCGGGCGCCCGCTGAGAATTGCATGCCCCAGGCCCTTCATCTCAACCTGGCGGGTGTAGGAGAAACTGCATTCGTCGATCAGGCGGCGAATACCGACCAGGTACTTTTCCTTGTCGGTGTTGCGAATCTGGTGCTCCAGCTCGTAGCTGATGTCGAAGTGGTCTTCCAGCGAGCGCTTGCCACGTCCAGTGACGATCGCAACCTGGTTCAACCCAGCCGCCAGTGCCTCTTCAACCCCGTACTGAATCAGGGGCTTGTTCACCACCGGCAGCATTTCCTTGGGCATGGCTTTGGTTGCAGGAAGAAAACGTGTGCCATATCCGGCAGCGGGAAAAAGGCATTTCTTGATCATGTGAGTCCTTGAAGTAAAGGTTCCAGTCGATGCACTGCCATCAAGAACAGCAGCTGCCTTGCGGTGTTGCCCGGCCATGCCGGCGTAGAGCCTACGACCATCGTTTTGCAGCGGGGTTCGCTGCGACCTCCACGGTCGATGCAGATTATGTGCCTGCCCTTCGGAGACACTGGTTTTGCGGCTCCGGCGGGTCGCCACGCTAATGGCGGCCGGGGCGCTCTGTAAAGCCGTCTGTCGGTGTTTTTTAGCGTGCCAGTGATGTCGAAAAAACAGGACGCGCTACGCAAGTATCCATAGCCGATGATCATTACACCTTTGTCGCATGTCGCACCGAAAGTGAGCTGAACGATCCATGACCTGAGTCAGGGAAATGTGCAATTGCACTGTTGTCGGTCGCCCGAAGCACTTTTCTTGTGCCGAAAAGCAATACCATAGCGCCGCCCAATAATGGCGCATGGCCATCAATCGCGGCTGATTTCAAGAATTCGCACAGCACGCCGATATCAGCAGGTGACCGCCTGTTCAATGCTGCGCCGCAAGTATCCGCAGAGCAGCAGTGCGCAATGGCAGCTGACCCCGCGTGGCAGTAGTACTAAGGAAAACCATGAACAACAGCTCCGCCTCTCGACAAATGTCCGTGCAGACCAAGATCAACCTGGCCCTGGTGCTGGTCCTGGTGGCGATCATGTCTGCCTCGTTGTTCTTCTCTGCCAGCACGGAGAAGCGGCTCGTGCTCCAGGTCGTCGAGCAGCAGACCAAGGATGCTGCCGACTCCTATTTCGATAGCATCAACACCATGATGCTGACCGGCACCATGGCTCAGCGAGAGGTGCTGCGGAACAAGATCCTCGCGCGCCCGGGCGTCATCGATGCCCGCATCATCCGCGGGGAAGAAATCACCAAGGTGTTCGGCCCGGGCTATGATCACCAGGCTCCCGCCGACGCGTTGGATCGCCGCGCGCTGAGCGGTGAAGAAATCATCGAGGTCAACAAACAGAACGGCGGCCGCGTACTGACGGTCATCAATCCCATCCTCGCCCACTCTGACTACCGCGGCACCAACTGCCTGACCTGCCACCAGGTCGGCGAGAACGCGGTAATGGGCGCTGTACGCATCAGTTATGACCTCAAGGCGCTGGACCAGGAAGTCGACCGCAATATCATGATCAGCGGCGGGATTCAGTTGCTGCTGCTGTTCATCGGCGTGGTGGTCATGTGCCTGACCGTGCGCCACGTGATCATCCGCCGCATCACTGCCATGCGCCACACCATGAATAGCATGGCCGAGAACGAAGACCTCAGCCGCAGCGTCGAGGTGGGGGCGAAAGACGAAATCGGTGCGATGGGCGATGCCTTCAACCGCATGATCGGCAAGTTCCGCCATAGCCTGGAGGCCGTCGCGGGCGTTACCCATCAGCTCAGTGATGTCTCCGAGCGGGTATCCCATGTCGCCGAGAAGACCCTGGCCGCCGTCAACGAGCAACGCAGCGAGACCGATATGGTCGCCTCGGCAATGAACGAGATGAGCGCGACCGTGCAGGAAGTGGCACGCAACGCCAGCCAGACCGCCACCGCGTCGACCGGCGCTGACAACGAATCCAAGGCCGGTGTGAAAGTCGCCACCGAGGCGCTGGACGGTATCGAGGTGCTGATCGCCGAGATCGAGAAAGCCGCCCAGGTCATCCAGCGGGTCGAGAGCGACAGTGCCAGCATCGACATGGTGCTCGGCGTGATCAATGGCATCGCCGAGCAAACCAACCTGCTGGCGCTGAACGCCGCCATCGAGGCGGCACGCGCCGGCGAACAGGGCCGCGGCTTTGCGGTGGTGGCCGATGAGGTACGCACTCTTGCCTCGCGCACGCAGAAATCCACCGAAGAAATCCAGACCATGATCGAGCAACTGCAAAGCGGCGTTCGCAATGCAGTGCAGGCGATGAGCGAAGCGCAACTGCGTGCTCGCTCGGGTTCGCAATGCGTCGAGAAAGCTGCGCAAAGCCTGGGCGTGATCGCCGACGAGGTGGGCACCATCAACGAGATGAACACCCAGATCGCCACGGCCGCCGAACAGCAGAGCGCGGTTGCCGAAGAGATCAATCGCAACATCACGACCATCAGCCGTATTGCAGACACCACTTCGGCTGACGCATCCCAGACCTCGCAGATCAGCGACGAACTGGTGCGCCTGGCAACCGAGCTGAACCGCCTGGTCGGCCAGTTCAAGCTCTGACCACTGCGGCGCGGCCTTCCCGGCCGCGCCCGGGCGCCTTTCGAATCGTCCAATGGTGCGGTTCGGAGTGCCGCCGGGGCGCTATTCTTGATCTGAGACAGTCGGCGCACCGGGCCGAATCGTCCATAATTCGCGCCCATGACCTGCCTGAGCCGGACACACCCGAGGGTGATACCGCGTTCCGCGCCCGACTCCGAATTCAACCTTAGGTAAACGAACATGGACCAACTGCCGAGCTTCGACCGCGCTCTGGTCGAGAAATACGACCGTCCAGGTCCGCGCTACACCTCCTACCCCACGGCCCCACAGTTCCACCAGGCCTTCGCCCAGGATGATTACCGTGCCGCCGCTGCACGCAGCAATCAGGCACAGACGCCCAAGCCGCTATCGGTGTACATCCACATTCCGTTCTGCAAGAGCCTTTGCTACTACTGCGCCTGCAACAAGATCATCACCCACAAGACCGAACGCGCCGTCGAGTACCTCGAGTACCTCAAGCGCGAAATCGCCATGCAGGGCGAACTGTTCGATCGTTCGCGCAAGCTCACGCAGCTACACCTTGGCGGTGGCACACCCACCTACTTCACCAGCGAACAGCTGGCCGACCTGATGGCGAGCCTGCATCAGGCCTTCAATATGGATGACAGCGACAGCCACGAGTTCTCGCTGGAAGTCGACCCGCGCACCGTTACGCCCGAGCAGATCCACGGTCTGCGCAAGCTGGGCTTCAACCGCCTGAGCTTCGGTGTGCAGGATTTCGATGAGCAGGTGCAGATCGCCGTCAACCGCATCCAGACCGAAGAACAGACCCGCGAGCTGGTTCAGGCTGCCCGCGACGCGCAGTTCAAGTCCATCAGCGTCGACCTGATCTATGGCCTGCCGCTGCAGACGGTCGCCAGCTTCAACACCACACTGGACAAGATCATCGATATTCGCCCGGACCGCATCGCCGCTTACAGCTATGCGCATCTGCCGGAGTTGGTGAGAGCGCAGAAGCTGATCCGCCCCGAGGACATGCCGCCGCCGGAGCGCAAGCTCGAGCTGCTGGAGCTGACCATCCAGCGCCTTACCGCCGCCGGCTACATCTATATCGGCATGGATCACTTCTCGCTGCCCGATGACGAACTGGCCCTGGCCCGCGCCAATGGCACGCTGCAGCGCAACTTCCAGGGTTACTCGACCCACGCCGATTGCGACCTGATCGGGCTGGGCATTTCCTCCATCGGCAAGGTCGCCGACAGCTACAGCCAGAACGTCAAGGAACTCTCGCAGTATTACGCACGCCTCAACGAAGGCATGCTGCCGGTGCAGCGCGGGTACAAGCTGAGCGACGATGACTGCCTGCGCCGTGACGTCATCGTGTCGCTGATGTGCCACAGTCGCGTCGACTACCACCAGATCGAACAGAAACATGGCATCGATTTCCGGGAATACTTCGCCGATTCGCTGGCGAAGCTCGCCGAACCGGTTGCCGATGGCCTGGTCGAGCTGCACGACGATGCGCTGATCCTGTTGCCGCAAGGGCAGCTGATGATGCGCAATGTCGCCATGGCCTTCGATGCCTACCTCGGCGGCGAGCAACGCGGGCGTTTTTCGCGCACGGTCTGACCGCGCTAGCGGCTTCACAGCGGGCGGCGCCAGCCGCCTGCTGTCTTACGCGAGGCTTCCGCTGATCACCGGGCAATTGCCAAACGCCGCTCAAACTGTATAAATAACCAGTCTTTGAGCGGGCCGCGCGCGCCCCCAGCTGCAGCGGATGTGCAATGCGTCAGGCCCTGGAAAATCCCTTCTACTACCTTGAAAACTTCCGACAGGTTCTGGCCTGGGTGAGCCGTCACCACAGTGATCTGCTGGATGAAACCGAGCTGGCGTTTATCGAACGTTTCGCCCTGCTGCCGCAGCCTTCCCAGGCACTGTTGGTACGCATGGTCATGCGCAAGGGCATGCTGTTTCGGGCAAGCAAGCTGCGCTATCCGGAGATTGGCTGCTCGCGTCGCGCGGTCGAGCCATTGATCGATCAGGGGTGGGTCGATGCCTCTTCGGCCCTGACGCTCGAGCAGCTGTTCGCTTTGTTGACCAAAGGCGAGCTGCTGCAGGTGTTCGGGGCATCTGCATCAGCCAGCCTGCGCAAGGCCGAGCTGCTGGATAACCTGCGTGCCGGTCACCAGATGGCCAAGCCGTTTCAGGCGTGGTGCAGCCAGATCGAAGACGCCGTATTTGCCTTATGCATCGACGATCTCTGTGAGCGCCTGCGTTTGCTGTTCTTCGGCAACATCCATCAGGACTGGTCCGAATTCGTTCTGGCCGACCTCGGCATCTATCGTTACGAGCAGGTCGTCTTCTCGCCCAGCTCCCGCGCCTTCAACTGCCGCACCGAGCTGGATGCCTATCTGCATCTGCATCGTTGCCGCGAGCGTTTCGATAGCGGCGAGCCGTTGAGCGACGTGCTGGCCGACGTGCCCGATGCGCCCTATACCAACGCCTGGCTGGAAAGCCGCCGCGGCAAGTTATTGCTACGCATCGGGCAGCAGTTCGAGCGCATCGGTGACCTGACAGAGGCCCTGCGTCTGCATGCCTCCAATAGCTATCCCGGAGCCCGCGAGCGAGCGATTCGTGTGCTCGAACGCTGTGGCCAGCCTGCAGCAGCGCTGAAGCTGCTGCACCAGGCACAGGCTGCACCGCAGAGTGAGCACGAACTGCAGCAACTGCAGCGAATCAAACCGCGCCTGCAACGCAGTCTGGGTATTCCCACAGATCGCTTAGGCAGTCGTAAACCGGAGCAGCTCGACCTGATCCTGCCCCGCGCCGGCGTTAGCGTCGAGCACGCGGTGCGCGAGCACCTGTCGAGGCCAGACGCCCCCGTCTACTACGTCGAGAATGCCCTGGTCGGTTCGTTGTTCGGTCTGCTTTGCTGGGACGCGATCTTCGCACCACTGCCGGGGGCGTTCTTCCACCCCTTTCACTGGGCACCGGCCGATCTGAATCGTGCGGATTTCCATCAACGGCGTGCCGACCTGTTTGCCGCGTGCCTGGCCTGTCTCGACACTGACGACTACCGCGACTGCATCTGGCGCACCTTCCAGGCAAAGCTCGGCATTCACAACGCGTTCGTCGCCTGGGGGCTGCTCGACGAGGAACTGCTGGCCTATGCCCTGGCATGCATTCCCGCCACGCATCTGAAGCTGATGTTCCAGCGCATCCTTGCCGATGTTTGCGGCAATCGTACTGGCCTGCCGGACCTTATCCAGCTGTGGCCCGAAGAGCGCCGCTATCGGATGATCGAGGTCAAAGGCCCGGGCGATCGCCTGCAGGACAACCAGAAGCGCTGGATCGATTACGCCCATCAGCACGGTCTGCCTATCGCGGTCTGCCATGTGCAATGGGCCGAGGTCATGGCGTGAGCTATCGGGTCGCGGTGCGCGCGCTCTGCGAGTTCACCGCCAAGGTTGGCGATCTGGACCTGCGCTTCACGCCCTCGCCCACCGCGCTGGAAGGCATCGCCGGCCACGCCCAGGTCACCGCCAGGCGCGGCGAGGGCTACGAGCGTGAAGTGGCCCTGGAGGGCCGATACGGAGAGCTCATGGTGCGCGGCCGTGCCGATGGCTACGACCCTGCGCGGAACCGCTTGGAGGAAATCAAGACCTTTCGCGGTGATCTGGAACGCCAGCCGGCCAACCATCGGCAGTTACACTGGGCGCAGGCGAAGATCTACGGCTGGCTATTGTGTCAGACACGCCAGCTCGATGAGCTCGAGCTGGCATTGGTCTATTTCGACGTCGCCAGCCACAAGGAAACCCTCATCATCGAACACCACGGGGCGCAGAGCCTGCGCCTTTTTTTCGAAACCCAGTGCCAGGCGTTCATCGATTGGGCCGAACAGGAACTCGCCCATCGCGACGCTCGCAATCGGGCGCTCACCGCGCTGCGCTTTCCTCATGCCGGTTTCCGCAGCGGCCAGCGGCAACTCGCCGAGGCGGTTTACAAGGCGGCCTGCACCGGCACTACGCTGATGGCGCAAGCACCGACCGGTATCGGCAAGACCCTGGGCACGCTGTTTCCGCAACTCAAGGCCTTCCCCGGCCAGCAGCTCGACAAACTGTTCTTTCTCGCGGCGAAGACCTCCGGCCGGCGCCTGGCGCTGGATGCACTGCAAACGCTGCAGCGCAACGGCGCGGGTGAGTTGCGTGTGCTCGAACTGATCGCGCGTGACAAGGCCTGCGAGCACCCGGACAAGGCCTGTCACGGCGAATCCTGCCCGTTGGCGAAAGGCTTCTATGATCGTTTGCCCGCGGCCCGAGCGGCGGCACTGCAGCACGGCATGCTCGATCAAGCGGCATTGCGTGGGGTCGCCCTCACCCATCAAGTCTGCCCCTACTACCTCAGCCAGGAGCTGGCGCGCTGGGCGGACGCGGTGGTCGGCGACTACAACTACTATTTCGACATCAGCGCCCTGCTCTACGGCCTGACGCTCAACAACGACTGGCGTATCAGCGTACTGGTGGACGAAGCGCACAATCTCCTTGAACGCGCACGCGGTATGTATAGCGCGGCGCTCGATCAGCGAGCCTTCGCCGGTCTCGGCAGCAAGGCGCCGGCGCCCTTGAAACGCCCGCTGGGCCGAGTACAGCGCTGCTGGAACGACCTGCATCGTGAGCAGCTGGCGGATTATCAGGTGCAGCCCGAACTGCCGCTCAAGCTGCTCGGTGCCCTGCAACAGGCTGTCAGTGCCATCACCGATTACCTGGGCGAGCAGCCCGGCGGGCTGGACGCGGAGCTGCAACGTGCCTATTTCGATGCCATGCATTTCTGCCGGGTCGCCGAACTGTTCGGCGAGCATTCGTTGTTCGATATCAGTCTGTTACCCGTAACTGGCCGCAGCAAGGCCAGGCGTTCGATCCTGTGCCTGCGCAATGTGGTTCCAGCCCCCTTCCTCGCGCCACGGTTGAAACAGGCTCGTTCGACGGTGCTGTTCTCTGCCACGCTGAACCCGCGCCGGTTCCATGCCGATATGCTAGGGCTGCCCACGGGCAGCGCCTGGACCGAGGTCGAATCGCCGTTCCAGGCCAATCAGCTGCGAGTGTGCCTGGCCGAGCATGTCTCGACCCGCTATCAGCACCGCCAAGCCTCACTGGGCGCTGTGGTCGAGCTCGTCGCCCGGCAGTACCGCGAGCGTCCCGGCAACTACCTGGCCTTCTTCAGCAGCTTCGATTACCTGCAACAGGTGACAGCCCTGCTGCGCGAGCAGTATCCGGACGTGCCCTTTTGGGAGCAAACCCGCGGCATGCAGGAAGCAGCCCGCAGCGCATTTCTCGACCGTTTCACCGAGTACAGCAAGGGCATCGGTTTTGCCGTGCTTGGCGGCGCATTCGCCGAAGGCATCGACCTGCCAGGCAACCGCTTGATCGGCGCCTTTATCGCCACCCTTGGCCTGCCACAGGTCAATCCGGTCAACGAGCAGTTCAAGACACGCCTGGACCAGCTGTTCGGCCGCGGCCTGGGTTACGACTACACCTACCTCTACCCCGGGCTGCAGAAAGTCGTGCAGGCCGCGGGCCGGGTCATTCGCACGCAGAGCGACGAAGGCGTCGTGCACCTGATCGACGACCGTTTCGGCCGGGCGCAGATACGCCGTCTGCTGCCGGGCTGGTGGCAGTTTTCGCCCACAGCCGGTAACTGACGCCACGCAAGGTAGCGCTGTTCGGGTTGCGTGGTACACGGAGGCTCGCTATAGTCCTGCGCCGCCGATTCCCCATCGGCGCACTGCTAGGCAGTCTCCGCCCGGATGGCGAAATTGGTATACGCAAGAGACTTAAAATCTCTCATCCGAAAGGGTATGCGGGTTCGACCCCCGCTCCGGGCACCAGTCACCACGCGGCTTTCAGCCTTCCAGCTTCGTCCTGTCATGTGCATTGCTGATTTTTGCAATAGCGCGAGCGCTCCCGTCACACCGCAATCGAACGCAATTACCAGGCTGTTTTGACTGAAGTTCCTATCGAGCTTGCTGGCATTGCGCCACTTCTCTTTTTAAATGTCCAGAAAGTTAGTGCGCGCACAATTGTGTCTGCAGACACATATGGTGCTATGCTGAGTCCATGGAATTAATCGAGCAATTGCCATGACTGCGACTCTTCAGGCACCCGCGTTTAGCAAAGACCAGTGCGCCGCCGGCCTTCGAACGGCGGTGAACATTCTCGAAAAATGGCAGGCATCTACCGAGCAGGCCTGTCGGATACTGCGTATTTCCCGCAGTACTCACGCGCGGGCCAAGCTGCGTAATGCGGATTGGTCGGTCAGTCTGGATCCCGACCAGATGCAGCGCGTCAGTTTCATTCTCAACATCCATGCAGCACTGCGGCTGATCTTCGATAACCCGGAGAACACTTACGGTTTTCCGGCAATGCCCAATCACAACGAATTCTTCAACGGACGATCGCCGCTGGAGGTAATGGCTCAAGGGGACATGATTTCCCTGTACGAGTCGTTCCGCCGTATCGACAGTCTGCGAGGCGCGCAGTGGTAGTGCCGCAGCGACTGCCAATACGGGCCGATGCCCGTTGTCAGTCGTACCGGCTGGTGAACTCCAAGTATCCCCCCATCGAACTGTTTGATGACGTAGCCGACGCCGAGGAGTTTGAAATCCTCTATCAGTTGCAGGCGCTGACCAACCCGCGGTTGCACAACGAGACTGGCCACCTCGAGCTGATCCCACGATCAGAGATACCGTTCGGTATTCCGGGCTGCTCCTACGCAACGGCACCGTTCACCCACGTGAACCCCGCCGGTTCGCGCTTCAGCGATGGCAGTTACGGCGTGCTGTATCTGGCCGACAGCATGGAAACGGCGCTGGCCGAGGTGAGGCATCACCAGGAGCAATACTGGTCGAATGTCGTGGGCTTGAACTTCGAGCGGTTCGTTTTTCGCGGGTTGTCATGCCAGTTCAACGAGGCCGGGCTGCTGGATGCCACGAGCGTGGCGATGTCGGATCCTATCTACGACACCGATGATTACGCTCACTCCCGCCAGTTCGGTCGTCTCGTCAGACAAGAGGGATTCCCCGGGTTGCGGTATCACTCGGTGCGCAGCCCAGGCCGGCTCTGCTGGGCACTCATGACGCCGCGGCGCGTATTGTCCATCGTTCAGACTGCGCACTACGAGATGATCTGGAACGCTGGCATCACCAGCGTCAGCACGATTACCGAAGTCTGATGCACCCAGGTGCGTTAGCCGCCCTCTCCTCCCTGCACCGGCCATCCGATTGCGCCCTGCTGCCAAACCGCTGTAACAATCATCGCGCATCGTCTGCTCATGGACTCCCCATGGCGCAAGGACGCTCCACCGAACTCACGACGTGAGGACGCGAACATGAGCAAGCGATCACTCGAAGAACTGGTTACCCGATCGGATATCAGCTCACTCCAGCCCATGGTGCATTGGCGCCGCGGCCGTCGTAACGGTCAGGACAGAACCGGACCGAACGCAGCAGCGCTGATTCAGCGCGCCACACATGATATCGGCATATTGAGAACCGCCGCGCACAGCTAAGCTCGACTCCTTCAGGCCTCGCGAACGGGCCACAGGGCTCGTTCCAGAGCTTTTTTACGGCCTTGACGGCTGTCAATGGCAAAAATAGTAAGCAGCCTATCTTTCGCTCCGATGTCAACCAAGGAGCGGCACATGAAGAACCTGCACCCTCATCACCTGACCCCCTACCTGTTGAGTGCCGGTCTGCTATGCAGTCCAGCGGCTTTCGCTCAGGAAAGCTTCAGCAGCATATTCACCGATGCGAAGCCGATTCTGGATCTGCGCTATCGCTACGAGCATGTCGATCAGGACAACGCCCTCAAGCACGCCAACGCGCAGACGCTGCGCACCCGCGTCGGCTTTCAGACCGGCAAGTGGTATGGCCTATCGGCTCTGCTCGAGGCAGACAACGTAAGCCGCCTGGGTGATGCCGCCTACAACAGCACACGCAACGGCCAGAGCGATTATTCCGTGGTAGCCGACCCCGACGGCAGCGAAATAAACCAGGCGCTGTTGCGCTACGACCACGATCTCGGCAACGCGATTGCCGGCCGTCAGCGCATCAATCTGGACAACCAGCGCTTCGTCGGTGGCGTCGGTTGGCGGCAGAACGAACAAACCTACGACGGTGTGCTCGGCCAACTGCAACCGCTCGACAAGCTGACGCTGACTTACGCCTACATCGACAACATCAACACGATCTTCGGCCCGGGTGACAATCGTTTCGACAATCGCAGCAACCCGGCCGATATCGAAGGCCACAGCCATCTGATCAACGCTCGCTATGCGTATTCACCGGCGCTGACGGCCACCGCCTACAGCTATCTGTTGGGGTTGAACAACATCGCCACTGCGCCCACCGCGGAACTCGGCACCCTGTCCAGCAAGACCACAGGCCTGCGCCTGAACGGTGCCCTCCACGACATCAGCTACGCCTTTGAATATGCGCGCCAGCAGGACTACGCAGGCAATCCGCAGGAGCTGAGCAGCGAGTACTACCTGGCCGAACTCGGCTATGCATTGCACGGCGCGACTTTGAAAGCGGGCATGGAGGTGCTGGGTGGCGATTCGGGGCCAGGCAATCGCGCTTTCCAGACGCCGCTTGCGACCAAGCATGCGTTTCAGGGTTGGGCCGATACCTTTCTGCTGACGCCGGCAGACGGCATGCAGGATGTCTATCTCGGCGGCACCTTGCCGTTGTTCGGCGGCACCTTGCAGGCCTGGTACCACGACTTCCGCGCCGAGCGCGGCAGCCAGCAGTATGGCGAGGAAATCGATATCGCCTACAGCCGCGCCATTCCGCTGGTCAAAGGCTTGGTGGCAACGGTCAAATACGCCGGCTACGACGCGGACGACTACTCGGTGGACACCGAAAAGCTCTGGGCACAGCTGCAGTACAGCTACTGAGCCGGTTCAGGTCGGGCGTTCGCGCTCGACCTGCCCTATCCGCTATCGCGCGTGACGAGGCAATCGCAGCGAGATGAGCGCGGCGAGCAGCACGAACAAGGATGAAACCCACAAGCAGGCCTGCAGCCCATAGGCCTGGGATACCCAGCCGGAAAGCAGGGTACCGATCAGTCGGCCCATGGCGTTGGACATGTAGTAGAAGCCCACGTCCAGCGAGACGCCGTCTTCCTTGGCGTAGCTGACGATCAGATAGCTGTGCAGCGAAGAGTTCACCGCGAACAGCGCACCGAACAGCAGCAGCCCGCCGATCAACACCCATTGGGACGACGCATCGGTTGTCAGGCCCACGGCGATCGCCGCCGGTAGCACCGCCAGCAGTGCAGCCCAGATGAAGGCTGCACGGCCATCCGGCACCTTGCCGCTGCGCTTGCCGGTAATGGCCGGCGCCATCGACTGGACGATGCCGTAGCCGATGATCCAGCAGGCCAGAAAGCCGCCGACCATCCAGAAATTCCAGCCGAAGACGGTGCTCAGGTACACCGGTAGCGCGATGACGAACCAGACATCGCGAGCCCCGAAGAGAAACAGCCGAGCTGCCGACAGCACATTGATTGCCTGGCTTTTGGAGAGGATGTCCTTGAATTTCGGCTTGGCCTTCGCTTTGCCAAGATCCTTTTTCAACAGCACCAGGCTGCTGATCCAGATCACCGCCAGCACCGCAGCCATCGCCAGGACCGCGCCACCGAATCCTAGCAGCGTGAGCAGCGCACCGCCGAGGAAAAAACCTACGCCCTTGAGCGCATTCTTCGAGCCGGTGAGGATGGCGATCCACTTGTACAGCGTGCCCTGCTGGCTGTCGGGTACCAGGAGCTTGATCGAGCTCTTGGCCGACATCTTGTTCAGGTCCTTGGCGATACCGGACAACGCCTGCGCACCCATCACCCAGGGCACCGTCAGCCACGCAGCTGGTACGGTGAGCATCAGCAGCGCCACCACCTGCATCGCCAGGCCAAGGTTCATCGTCCGGTTCAGGCCGAGCCGAGCGCCGAGATAGCCGCCAACCAGATTGGTGACGACACCGAACACCTCGTAGAACAGAAACAGGGCCGCGATCTGCAGCGGCGTGTAGCCCAGCGTGTGGAAATGCAGCACCACCAGCATGCGCAGCGCGCCATCGGTGAGCGTGAAAGCCCAGTAGTTACCAGTGACGATCAGGTACTGGCGCACCTCGGGGGACAGTCGGGCAAGGGCTCGCATAAGGTTCCGGATTGATTGGCCTGGGGTGCTGCGTGGTCGTCGGGATGAGACTGCCGATCAGTTTTCTGCACTGGAGCAAAGAGCGATGGGGCGTCAGAGTCATGGAGTGGCCGTCAGCTCACTTCCATCCGATCTTCACTCACCCGCAAGTTCCAGCCGTTGGCATCTCAGCCGGCCAATCCCACTTTGCGCGCCAGCTCCACGGTGCGGTTGGCGTAGCCCCATTCGTTGTCGTACCAGGCATAGATCTTCACCTGGGTGCCGTTGACCACCATGGTCGATAGCGCATCGATGATCGACGAGCGCGGATCGGTGCGGTAATCGATGGAAACCAGTGGCCGCTCCTCATACCCGAGAATGCCCTTCAGCTCGCCCTCTGCTGCGGCCTCGAGCAGCTGGTTCACCTCGGCGGCATCGGTAGCACGCTCCACTTCGAACACGCAATCGGTCAGCGAAGCATTGGCCAGCGGCACCCGCACGGCATGGCCGTTGAGCTTGCCGCGCAGCTCCGGGAAGATCTCGGCGATCGCCGTGGCCGAACCGGTCGTGGTAGGAATCAGACTCATGCCGGAGGCCCGCGCACGCCGCAGGTCCTTGTGCGGCTGATCGAGGATGCTCTGCGTGTTGGTCAGGTCATGGATGGTGGTGATCGAACCGTGGCGGATGCCGAGCTGCTCGTGGATCACCTTGACCACCGGCGCCAGGCAGTTGGTGGTGCAGGACGCCGCGGTGACGATGCGATGCTGCACCGGATCGAACAGCCCATCGTTGACGCCCATGACGATGTTCAGTGCACCCGGTTCCTTCACCGGCGCGCTGACCACCACGCGCTTCACGCCCTGCTCCAGATACTGCTGCAGCACGGCAACGGTCTTCATCTTGCCGCTGGCCTCGATGACCAGATCGCAGCCCGACCAGTCGGTGTCGGCGATCGCCTTGTTGGCGCTGACTTTCACGCGCTGACCGTCGATCACCAGGCAGTCGCCATCGGCTCCTGCTTCGTGCTGCCAGCGGCCGTGGATGGAATCGAAGTTCAGCAAATGCGCATGGGTGGCCGCGTCCCCTGCTGGATCGTTGATCTGCACGAAGTCCAGCTCCGGCCAATCCCACGCCGCGCGCAGTGTCAGACGTCCTATGCGGCCGAAGCCATTGATGCCAACTTTGATGCTCATGGATGACTCGCTTTTGGAAAGGTGCATCAGGGGGGTCGTGGCGCAAACATGATGATCGCCATGCCCAACATCGCCACGGCGCAGCCAAGCAGGTCCCACCAGGTCGGGCGAACACCATCGACCAGCCACAGCCAGACCAACGCTACGCCGACATACACGCCGCCGTATGCCGCGTACACACGCCCAGCGGCGGTGGGATGCAGCGACAGCAGCCAGGCGAACAGCGCCAGGGAAAGCGCAGCCGGCAGCAGCAACCAGATACTCTTGCCCTGTTTCAGCCAGAGGTACGGCAGATAGCAGCCGACGATCTCCGCTATCGCGGTAATGATGAACAGGCCAAGCGTATTCAGCATGAGAGGCCCGTCATGCGCCGAAGCGCTCGATCCAGCCGACATGCGCCGGATGCTGGATAACCTTGGGGCGAAGCGCCTGAACACTGGTGCCCTTGCTACCGGGGCACGGCGTGAAGATCAGCTGACCGGCGCTGCCGGGCACATCGAGGATGTCGTAGGGATGGGACACGCGAGCGATTCCTGGAAGTCAGATGGAGCGTTGATTGACGCGACGGGACAGCGCTTCGGCCGACTCCTTGCGTTCCGAATAGCGATCGACCAGGTAGTCGGCCCGGCCGCGTACCAGCAGGGTGAACTTGATCAGCTCCTCCATCACGTCCACCACACGGTCGTAATAAGCCGAGGGCTTCATCCGGCCCGCATCATCGAATTCGAGAAAGGCCTTGGCCACCGAGGACTGGTTGGGGATGGTGAGCATGCGCATCCAGCGACCCAGCACGCGCATCTGATTGAGCGCATTGAATGACTGCGAGCCGCCGCTGACCTGCATGATCGCCAGCGTCTTGCCCTGGGTCGGCCGCACTGCGCCCATGGCCAGCGGCACCCAGTCGATCTGCGCCTTGAACACCGCGCTCATCGAACCATGACGCTCCGGCGAACACCACACCTGCCCTTCCGACCACTGCATCAGCTCGCGCAGCTCCTGCACCTTAGGGTGGGTGTCCGGAGCATCGTCCGGCAGCGGCAATCCGGACGGATTGAAGATGCGTGCTTCGGCACCGAAACGCTCGAGCAGACGCGCAGCTTCCTGCACCAGCAAGCGACTGTAGGAGCGCTCCCGATTGGAGCCATAGAGCAGCAGGATGCGCGGCTTGTGCGCAGGCCCGTCTGGGAGGCCTAGCTTGGCGATGTCGGGCAGATCGAGCAGTTCCGGATCGATATTGGGCAGGTCGTCGTGCATGGGGCATTCCTGAACGTTGTGGCGAGTGAACGAAGCGATTCAATTACACGCCGCCGCCCGCTCGGGACGATTGCGCATGCTTTCAAGGCGCTGCACGTTGTCGCTCAGCCAGTTCTTGTTGGCGGCGAGGATCGGCTTGAACATGTCGGTCACCCAGTCGGGCAGATGCGGATGGAGTCGGTAATAGACCCACTGGCCCTGACGGCGGTCTTCCAGGATTCCACAGCCGCGCAGTAGCGCCAGATGCCGCGAGATCTTCGGCTGGCTCTCAGCCAACGCGCAGGTCAGTTCGCAGACACACAGTTCGCCTTCTCGAGCGACGAGCAAGGCGATCCGCACGCGCGTCTCGTCGGCCAGGCATTTGAATACGGTGGTGGGTGTCAGGTGCTCGACCATTGCTATCTTCTCAGCGCTTGTTCTTGACCAGCACGAACACCTTGATCCGCCCGGCATCTCGTAAAGCGCGCGCTGGCAAGCATCCGGCTGGTCGCTGTTCGCATCTCAGCAATATGCGTCTGGCCGAATATATTGTTTATCGCATGAACAAGTAAAGCGCCCTTTTATTTTACCGGGCATGGAATGCAAAGCCTTTTGCAGAGGTTTGTTCAGACGAAGCAAGGAGCGTATATTCGAGATCACATATATCTTTTCAAGCGAATATGAACTTTTGCCGGGAGCCGCTTGATGCCCCCCATTCTCGATGTGATCGTCATCGGCGGCGGACAGGCCGCGCTGACAACCGCGTACTTCCTGCGTCGCACCTCGCTGTCTTACCTGCTACTCGACGAGCAGCCCGGTCCCGGCGGCGCATGGCTGCATGCCTGGGACTCGCTGCGGCTGTTCTCGCCCGCCGCCTGGAGCTCGATTGCCGGCTGGCCGATGCCCAGCCCAACCGAGCCGGGCAATCCAACGCGCAACGACGTTATCGACTACTTGCGACGTTACGAAGACCGCTATCAGTTTCCGATTCAGCGTCCGGTTCGCGTCGATACGGTCACCCGTCTTGACGATCTCTGGCGTGTGCAAGCTGGCGATCAGCAGTGGCTGGCTCGCGCGGTCATCAGTGCGACGGGCACCTGGAGCAAGCCTTTCATTCCGCCTTATGAAGGACGCGAGCTTTTTCAGGGTGCGCAGATTCACTCAGCTCACTACCGTACCCCTGCTCCCTTCGCAGGGAAACGGGTAATGGTGGTGGGCGGCGGCAACTCCGGTGCGCAGGTCCTCGCCGAGCTATCCAGTGTCAGCGAAACGCTTTGGATCACCCAGGAGCCACCTGCGTTTCTGCCCGACGAGGTAGACGGTCGCGTGCTGTTCGAGCGCGCCACTGCGCGCTGGAAGGCGCAGCAGGAGGGGCGCAGCATCGACGAGCCGGCCGGCGGCTTCGGTGACATCGTCATGGTGCCGCCGGTGCGCGAAGCCCGCGAGCGTGGCGTCCTGGTCGCCGAACGCCCCTTTGCGCGCTTCACCGAAACGGGCGTCGAGTGGGCGGATGGGCGTCGTGAGAACCTCGATGCGGTGATCTGGTGCAGCGGTTTTCGTCCAGCCTTGGACCATCTTCGTGAGCTCGGCGTCGTCGAGGCAGATGGCAAAGTACAGGTAGAGGATACCCGTGTCGTGAAGCAGCCCAATCTATGGTTGGTGGGCTATGGCGACTGGACCGGCATGGCGTCTGCCACGCTGATCGGCGTCACCCGCACGGCGCGAAGCACCGCCGATCAGGTCGTTCAGGCATTGACCGCAACGCCTTCGCGGCGCCCGTAGCGACACCATCAATGCAATCCCGACTACCGTGCAGAAGGTGTAATTAGCGATGTCCAGTCAATGTGAAGTCGCCAGCAAGAAAGCCGACGGCGCCCCGCTCGGCTTCTTCGAGCGTTATCTGACGCTCTGGGTGTTCCTCTGCATCATCGCCGGCACCCTCCTCGGGCTGGGCATGCCCGCCGCCGCGCAAGCGGTCGGTGCGCTGGAAATCGCCCACGTGAACATCCCGGTCGGCCTGCTGATCTGGGTGATGATCATCCCGATGCTGATGAAGATCGATTTCTCGGCACTGCGCGAGGTTTATGCGCAGCGGACGAGCATGGGCATCACGCTGTTCGTCAACTGGGCAGTCAAGCCATTCACCATGGCGCTGCTTGGCTGGGTATTCATCAAGCACGTTTTCGCCCCGTGGCTCCCGGCTTCCGAACTCGACAGCTACATGGCCGGCCTGATCCTCCTGGGTGCCGCACCTTGCACGGCGATGGTCTTCGTCTGGAGCAACCTCTGCAACGGCAACGCCAACTTCACCCTGACCCAGGTGGCGCTGAACGACGTGGTAATGGTGTTCGCCTTTGCGCCAATCGTCGCGCTGCTGCTCGGCGTGTCCTCGATACCGGTGCCCTGGGACACCCTGCTGCTCTCGGTAGTGATGTACATCGTCATTCCGCTGGCCATCGCCCAGTTCATCCGCAGCCGGCTGATGAGGCGCGATGAATCGGCCTTCCAGGCGGCACTGGCGAAAGTGCAGCCATTTTCCATCGTAGCGCTGCTGGCAACCCTGGTGCTTCTGTTCTCCTTCCAGGGCGAAGCGATCGTTGCTCAGCCATTGATCATCGCCATGCTCGCGGTACCGATCCTGCTACAAACACTCCTTATCGCCGGGCTCGGCTACTGGCTCAATCGTCGCTTTCTGGTTCGCCATGATGTTGCCGGCCCCTCCGCGATGATCGGTGCTTCGAACTTCTTCGAACTGGCGGTTGCCGTCGCCATTGTGCTCTATGGTTTCAATTCCGGAGCGGCCCTCGCCACCGTGGTGGGCGTGTTGATCGAGGTACCGGTCATGCTCTGGCTGGTGCGCAGCATCAACCGCAGTCGTGACTGGTACCACCGCGCACTGCCTGCTGACTGAGCAAGGAGCGCCGACCAGCACTTGATCCTGAGCTGCGCACAGGCTGGCTCCATCAATGCAGCCTACTGACGACAGAGGCATGGACAGCCCCGTACAAGAGCAGCCTGCACCGGCCAGCGATACGCCGCCCTCAACAAGGGGTGCATTTGGGCAGTTTCTGGCGGAGCCGCCCTACCGAAGCGAAGCTGCTGCGCCGCATTCCTGCTGATCTTCTTTCTGCCGATGGACCAGCCGCGTTTCGAGAATGCAGTACTGGAAGGCCTGCGCCTGACGCTGTGGCATGCCCGCGAACATGTGATCCTCTGCCTGTTGCCAGCATTCGTCATCGCCGCTGCGATGGCCTTCAAAGCCAGCGAACCGTAGGCGCAAAAGCGCTTTGGGCAATCGCTATTGCCGTCCTCCCGATACCGGGACTTGCTGTTCTGGCTGCTGGTTGGCTTGCGCCGGGCGCGCTGATCAGGGTTTCAAGCCCAACAGATATAGCGCTTTACCCAGCACCCGCACCGAATCGGCATGTTTGCCAGCCTGGTGCAGCTGTTCACCTTCGGCGCGCAACTCGCGAACCTGCTGCAGCGTGGCGGCATCCTTGGGCGGATTGGTCTTGAGCCGCTCATCGATCTTGGCCATGTCCATGGGACAATGCATTGCCAGCAGTGGCGTACTGAACAGGACGGCAAAGGTAAAAGCTGTGAGGCGTCGCATGGCTGTTCTCCTCGCGAGGAAGTCGCTCACGAAGTATAGATAGCCTTTGCGGAGCCGCTCGCTGGCGAACGAATTGGTGCACCAACAAGCATGGCTTTTTAAGAAGCTAGCTTTTTGCTCGCGCAATAAAAAGCCCCAAGCAACGAATTGCTTGGGGCTTTCAATATGGAGGCCGATGTCGGAATCGAACCGGCGTACACGGATTTGCAATCCGCTGCATAACCACTCTGCCAACCGGCCTCAAAACGAAGGCGCCGCATGATTACTGCGGCGCGATCTTACAAACTGGAGCGGGAAACGAGACTCGAACTCGCGACCCCGACCTTGGCAAGGTCGTGCTCTACCAACTGAGCTATTCCCGCGTTGTCTTGGTGACGGGCGCCATTCTATACGATCGAATGCTGCCGTCAACCCTTTGATTAAAAAAGTTTTTATTTCTTTTCTGAGGTGCTCAGGTGCGGCCAGGCAGCCATCAGGTAATTGATCATCGACCAAAGCGTCAGCCCCGCCGCGACGATCAACAGCGCATAGCCCAGGCCCACCCAGATTGTTGGCTGAGGCGGATTGGCCAGCAGGATCACCAGCGCGACCATCTGCGCGGCGGTCTTCCACTTGCCCAGGTTCGACACCGCCACCTGTGCGCGAGCGCCGAGCTCGGCCATCCATTCGCGCAACGCCGAGACGACGATCTCCCGGCCGATGATGATCGCTGCCGGCAATGTCAGCCAGAGGTTGGAGTGCTCTTCGACCAGCAGTACCAGGGCTACTGCGACCATCAGCTTGTCCGCCACGGGATCGAGAAAGGCACCGAACGGCGTGCTTTGCTCCAGCCGGCGGGCCAGGTAGCCATCGAGCCAATCAGTCAGCGCGGCGACGGTGAATACCGCACTCGCAGCCAGATAGCTCCAGTAGAACGGAAGATAGAACAGCAGAATGAAGATGGGTATCAGCAGCACGCGTAGAACGGTGAGCAGGTTCGGGATATTCATCGGTACCACTGATCGGCGGAATTCGGGGACAGTTTACTCACTGTGCAGAGCGGCATAAATCGACTCGGCAAGCTTTTTACTGATGCCAGGAGCCTTGGCGATCTCGTCGAGGCTCGCTCTGCACAGCTCCTGAAGACCGCCGAAATGCGTAAGCAGTTCGCGACGGCGCTTCGGGCCGATGCCCGGAACGCCTTCCAGGGTCGAAGTTCGTCGCGCTTTTCCCCGTCTGGCACGGTGGCCGGTAATGGCGAAACGGTGAGCCTCGTCGCGCACCTGCTGGATCAGGTGCAGAGCCGGCGAGTCTGCGGGGAGCGTGAACTCGTGAGCCGCATCGTTGAGGTAAAGGGTCTCCAGCCCTGGCTTGCGCGTCACGCCCTTGGCCACGCCAAGCAGGATCAGGTCCGGCACGGCCAGTTCTTCGAGCACTTCTCGCGCCATGTTCAGCTGGCCCTTGCCGCCATCGACCAGCAGGATGTCCGGCAGCTTGCCCTCGCCCTCCGCCGCCTTGCGAAAACGCCGCGACAGTGCCTGATGCATTGCCGCATAGTCGTCTCCGGCGGTGACGCCCTCGATGTTGTAGCGGCGATAGTCGGATTTCAGCGGGCCTTCCGGGCCGAACACCACGCAGGAGGCGACGGTAGCCTCGCCGCTGGAGTGGCTGATGTCGAAGCATTCCAGGCGCATCGGTGGCTCGTCGAGCTCCAGCGCTTCGGCCAGTGCGTCGAAGCGTGCCGACAGATGCTGACGATTGGCCAGGCGCGCGCCCAACGCTTGTTCGGCGTTGGTCAGCGCCAGTTGCTGCCAGCGTGCCCGCGTCGCGCGTACCCGATGGGTGATGGTCAGCTCGACGCCACGCAGCTCGGAGATGGCGTCGATCAGCGTGGCGAAATCCTCGTGCACCGCATTGACGATCAGCTCGCTGGGCAGGTCGCGTTCCGTAGCCCCGAGGTAGTACTGCTCCAGAAAGGCCTGCAGCACCTCGCTGACGCTTTCCTCGATGGCGACCTGCGGAAAGAAGTTCTTGCTGCCCAGCACTCGCCCACCACGCACGGTGATCAAATGCACGCAAGCGCCGCCTGGGCTGACCACCGCGGCGACGATGTCGACATTGCCCGAACCCCCTTCCATGCTCTGCTGGTCCTGCACGCGGCGCAGGATGCCGATCTGGTCACGGATCTCGGCGGCGCGCTCGAAATCCAAATTCATCGCCGCCTTTTCCATGTTGCGCGACAGCTCCTCCGCCAGCGCGTTGCTGCGACCTTCGAGGAACATCACCGAGTGACGCACGTCTTCGGCGTACTCTTCGGGGTCGACCAGCTTCACGCATGGCGCCTTGCAGCGCTTGATCTGGTATTGCAGGCAGGGCCGGGTGCGGTTGCGGTAATAGCTGTCCTCGCATTGCCGCACGAAGAAGGCCTTTTGCAGCAGGCTCAGGCTTTCGCGGATCGCGCCAGCGCTAGGATAGGGGCCGAAGTAGCGTCCGGGCTCCTTCTTGGCGCCACGATGAATACTCAGTCTTGGAAATTCACCGGCCGAGAGGAACACATAGGGGTAGGACTTATCGTCCCGTAGCAGGATGTTGTACGGCGGCCGCCACTGCTTGATCAGGGTCTGCTCGAGCAGCAGCGCCTCGGTCTCGTTGGCGGTGATGGTGGTCTCGACCTGCGCGATCTTGGCCACCAGCGCCGCGGTCTTCGGCGCCTGCCCGGTCTTGCGGAAGTAGCTTGCCAGGCGCTTTTTCAGGTTCTTCGCTTTGCCCACATAGAGCAGCTTGGCCTGCGCATCGAACATGCGATAGACGCCCGGCCGGCCGCTGCAGGCGGCCAGGAACGCCGAGGAATCGAAGGCTTCTGTCATCAGTTGACGGTATCGACCATCCCGTGGCGAACCGCCAGCAGGGCCAGCTCGACATCACTGGTGATCGATAGCTTTTCAAAGATGCGATAGCGGTAGGTGTTGACTGTCTTCGGCGACAGGCAGAGCTTGTCGGAAATGTGCTGTACCTTCTGACAGTTGGCAATCATCAGCGCGATCTGTATTTCTCGCTCGGAAAGCAGGTCGAACGGTGACTCACTGAGCTGCGGCTGGAAGGACTTGAGCGCCAGCTGCTGAGCGATCTGCGGGCTGATGTAGCGCTGGCCGCCGAACACCATGCGGATGGCCTGCACCATTTCCTCCAGCGCCGCGCCCTTGGTCAGATAGCCTGCCGCCCCGGCCTGCAGCAGGCGAGTCGGAAAGGGATCTTCTTCACAGATGGTCACGGCAATGACCTTCAGGTCCGGGTAGCTGCGCAGCAGCTTGCGGGTCGCCTCCAGACCACCGATGCCCGGCATCTTGACGTCCATCAGCACCACATCGGGCTTGAGCTCTCGAGCCTTGCGGATCGCATCCTCGCCAGAATCCGCCTGACCGATCACCTGCAGCCCAGAGATGTCCGCCAGCATGCGACTGATGCCTGTGCGAACCAGATCGTGGTCATCGACCACCAGCACCCTAATCAAGCAGACACCTCATTGACCGAATTGAAAGCTGGCTGGCTGCTCGCTTTTTCAGGAGCGCACTCTATCAAAAAAATCATCGACCTGGCCGATCACGACGCAGGTAACTGATCGAGATCATAAGTCCGGCGTGCCAACCGACGAACTGCATGCTGAACGCCGATGGGCGGCCAAAGTCACAAAGCTGATGGCCTTTTCCGCGGATATCTCATGCTCACCCTGATCGCCGCACTGGTGCTGACAGCCACCCATATGCTGGCCGGAAGGCTGAGCAAACTACATCAGTTGCCGCGCAGCCGCTGGCTGTCCGCAGCCGGTGGCGTCGCCGTCGCGTATGTCTTCGTGCACCTGCTCCCCGAACTGGCCGACGGGCAGAGGGTGATGGAGGATAGCGGGTTTCACCCGTTGCGCTACCTTGAGCACCACGCCTATCTGCTGGCGCTAGGCGGCCTGGTCTGCTTCTACGGACTCGAGCGGCTGATCAAGCAGCACCGAGACGAGCGGCCTGACGGCGCACCTTCCCACGCGGGCGTGTTCTGGCTGCACATAGGTGCCTTCGCCGGCTACAACGCACTGATCGGGAATATCCTCGCCAACCGTGATCCTGGCCAGATGCTGGAACTGGTCTGGTACACCGTGGCCATGGCGCTGCACTTCATGGTCAACGATGTGGCCCTTCAGCATGACCACCAGGATCTGTTCGCTCGACGCGGCCGCTGGATCCTGGCGGGGTCAACACTGATCGGCTGGGCGTTCGGCTCGGTCATCGAACTCTCCGAGCTGGGTGTCTCGGCTGTAACCGCCTTCATCGCCGGCGCGATAATCCTCAACGTGCTCAAGGAGGAGCTGCCGACGGAACGGAACAGCCGATTCGGTGCATTCCTGCTCGGGTCGCTCGGCTATTCCTTCCTTCTATTGCTGATGTAGTCGAGCTGGCCGTGCCTGCGATTCATCTCCCAGGTCTGCGCATCAAGCGATAGGCGGCCGGGATCACGAACAGCGACAGCAGCGGCGCGCTCAGCATGCCGCCGACCATCGGCGCCGCGATGCGGCTCATCACCTCACTGCCGGTGCCCGTCCCCAGCAGGATCGGCAACAGACCGGCGACAATCACTGCCACGGTCATCGCCTTCGGGCGTACCCGCTGCACCGCACCTTCACGGATTGCTTCGCACAGCGCGGCCTCGCCGTTCGGTCCGTCGCGCCGCTGATCGGCCCAGGCGTTTTTCAGATACAGCAGCATGATCACGCCAAATTCCGCAGCGACCCCCGCCAATGCGATGAAGCCGACGCCGGTGGCCACCGACAGGTTGTAGTCCATCAGATAGAGGAACCAGACGCCGCCGGTCAGTGCGAACGGCAGGGTCAGCATGATCAGCACGGCCTCGTCCAGCCGGCCGAAGGTCAGGTACAGGAGGAAGAAAATGATCAGCAACGTCGCTGGCACCACCAGCTTGAGGCGCTCGTTGGCACGCTCGAGAAACTCGAACTGGCCCGAGTAAGCCAGGCTCATGCCGGGCAGCAGGCTGACTTCGGTGCTGACTGCATCGCGCAGATCGGCGACGACCGAAGCGATATCCCGGCCGCGCACGTCGACGTAAACCCAACCCGCCAGCCGCGCATTCTCGCTGCGCAGCATCGGCGGACCGTCGCTGATGCGCACTCGCGCCACGCTACCCAGGGTGATCTGGCCGCCCTGCGGCGTGAGGATCGGTAGCTGCTCCAGCGCCTGGGGAGTGTCGCGCCACTCTCGGGGATAGCGAACGTTGATCGGGTAGCGCGCCAGGCCCTCGATGGTTTCGCCTACGGTTTCGCCACCGATGGCACTGGAGACGATGGACTGCACGTCGGCGATGTTCAGTCCGTAGCGGGCGGCGTCCTGACGATCGATATCGATATCGACGTAACGCCCGCCGACCAGGCGCTCGGCCAACGCCGAGCTGACCCCCGGCACCTTTCTGGCAACGGCCTCCACCTGCTGGCTGACACGGTCGATCTCCTCCAGGTTGGCGCCGGCGATCTTCACCCCGATCGGGCTTTTGATACCGGTGGCGAGCATGTCGATGCGATTGCGGATCGGCGGAATCCAGATATTGGTCAGGCCTGGCACCTGCACCGCCCGGTCAAGCTCATCGATCAGCGTTTCCGGCGTCATGCCGGCGCGCCACTGCTCCCGCGGCTTGAAGCGGATGGTGGTCTCGAACATTTCCAGCGGTGCCGGATCGGTCGCCGACTCGGCGCGGCCAGCCTTGCCGAACACGGTTTCGACTTCCGGAACCGTGCGGATCATGCGATCGGTCTGTTGCAACAGCTGCGCTGCTTTCTGTGCTGACAGTCCCGGCAGCGCCGAAGGCATGTAGAGCAGATCCCCCTCGTCCATCGGCGGCAGGAACTCCCCGCCCAGTCGCGACATCGGCCACAGCGTGGTAGCCAGGATCAGCACGGCTACGGCGATGGTCGATTTCGGGTGATCCAGCACTGCATTCAGCGCAGGACGATAGACCCGTATCAACCCGCGGTTGAGCGGATTGCGCGCCTCGTCCGGCAGCTTGCCGCGAATCCAGTAGCCCATCAGCACGGGCACCAGGGTGACCGAAAGCCCGGCCGCTGCGGCCATGGCATAGGTCTTGGTAAAGGCCAGCGGGCCGAACAGGCGGCCTTCCTGCGCTTCGAGGGTGAACACCGGAATGAACGACAGGGTGATGATCAACAGGCAGAAGAACAGCGCCGGCCCAACTTCCTGCGCCGCGCTTGTCATCACCTGCCAGTGCTCTTCACCCTCCAGCGCCTTGCCGGGGTTGGCGTGGCGCCAGGCCTCGGCCTTCTTGTGGGCGTTCTCGATCATCACCACCGCCGCATCGACCATCGCGCCGATGGCGATGGCGATACCGCCGAGCGACATGATGTTGGCGTTGATGCCCTGGTAACGCATCACGACGAAGGCGATCAGTATGCCGATGGGCAGCGAGACGATCGCCACCAGGGAGGAGCGCAGGTGCCAGAGAAAGACTCCGCACACCAGCGCGACGACAATGAACTCCTCCAACAGCTTGAAGCTGAGATTCTCCACCGCGCGGTCGATCAGTTCGCTGCGGTCGTAGGTGGTGATGATCTCGACGCCCTCGGGCAGGCTGCTTTTCAGTTCTTCCAGCTTGGCGTGTACAGCGGCCAGGGTTTCCCGCGCGTTCTTGCCGCTGCGCAGGATCACCACCCCGCCGACCGTTTCTCCCTCCCCATCGAGTTCAGCGATGCCCCGGCGCATTTCCGGGCCGAGCTGAATATGTGCCACATCACCCAACGTGACCGGTACGCCCCTGGCGCTTAGCTGCAATGGAATCTGGCGAAAATCCTCGAGCGTCTGCAGGTAGCCGGAGGCGCGGACCATGTATTCGGTTTCGGCCAGTTCGAGTACGGCGCCGCCGGTCTCCTGATTGGCGGCGCCGATGGCCTCGATCACCTGCGCCTGAGTGACGGCAAGGCTGGCCATCTTCAGTGGATCGAGCACGACCTGATACTGCTTGACCATGCCACCGATGGTCGCCACCTCGGCCACGTTGGGCAGCGTGATCAGTTCGTACTTGAGGAACCAGTCCTGCAGGCTGCGCAGCTGCGCGAGATCATGCGTACCGCTGCGGTCGACCAGCGCGTACTGGTAGATCCAGCCGACGCCGGTGGCATCCGGCCCGAGAGATGGCTTGGCACCTGCGGGCAGCCGGCTCTGCACCTGGCTCAGGTACTCCAGCACCCGTGAGCGCGCCCAGTACAGATCGGTACCGTCCTCGAACAGCACGTAAACGAAGCTGTCGCCGAAGAACGAATAGCCGCGCACCGTCTTTGCCCCGGGTACCGAAAGCATGGTGGTGGTCAGTGGATAGGTCACCTGGTTTTCGACGATCTGCGGCGCCTGCCCCGGATAGGGCGTGCGGATGATCACCTGCACGTCGGACAGGTCAGGCAGCGCGTCGATCGGCGTGGTACGTACCGCCCAGATGCCCACGGCAGTCATCAGCAACGTCGCCATCAGCACCAGGAACCGATTGAGGATGGACCAGCGAATCAGCGCGGCGATCATGGCTGCTTCTCCAGCGGCTGGATTCGCTCGATCAGCAGGCCTTCATCGGTTTCCCGGACGGCGAAACGGACCCGGTCCTCGACCTCGATGTCCTGCAGCAATGCCGCATCGGCCACCGCGAACGCCATCGTCATGCCGGGCATGCCAAGCGTATGGAACGGGCCGTGTGCGATCTTCACGCGCGCATCAGCGAGCGCCATGACGCGGCCCTCGGATTCATGCAGCGCCGGTGCCGGCTGAGCATGGCCATGGTCGTGATCGTGATCGTGATCGTGATCGTGCTGGATATCACTAGTCGCAGGCGTCGCAACGATGCCGCGCAGGCTGGCCTCGGAGTCCAGCAGGAACTGGCCGGACGCGACTACCTGCTGGCCCTCTTCCAGGCCGCGGAGAATGACAGTCTGGCTGCCGCTCTCCCGCCCAGTCTCGACTTCCACCGGACGATAGCGGCCGCCAGCCTCGGCCAGCATCACCAGGCTGCGGCGCCCGGTGCGAATGACAGCTTCGCCCGGAATCAGCAGAACCGACGCATTGTCTCCACCGGCCAGGCTGGCCTGAGCCGTCAGCCCGGGCCGCAGCAGTCCGTCTGGATTGGGCAGCTGTACTCGCACCCGCAGGGTACGGCTTGCGGCATTGGCTTCCGGCAACACCGCGGTGATTTCACCCTCGATGAGCTGACCCGGCAGCGCCGGCAGCCGCGCGGTGGCGCGCTGGCCAACGCGGATGCCCTGGCTTTGCGCCTCTGGCACCGCTACTTCCAGCCAGACGCTGTCCAGCCCATTGACCCGCGCGAGAGGCGCACCGGCCGCAAGCGTCATGCCTTCGCGAACATCCAGTTCCTGCAGTACGCCAGCGATCGGGGTGGAAATGGTAATGGACGCGTTGACCTTGCCACTGCGCTCGAGCTGGCTGATGGTCGATGCCGGCATGCCGGCCAAACGCAGGCGCTGCCGTGCGGCTGCCAGCAGCGCTGGCTCGCCGATGCGCCGCAGGGCCAGGTATTCCTCCTGGGCGGCCGTCCATTCGGGGATCAGCAGATCGGCCAGCGCTGCGCCCTCGTCCAGCACATCGCCTGGTGCATGCCGATACACGCGTTCGACGAACCCGCCGGCTCGCGCCTGAACCAGCGCGACATCACGCGCGTTGTATTCGAGCACGCCGACCGCTTCGACCACATTCGCCAGCTGTCCGCGGCTGACGGTTGCCAGGCGAATACCAAGGTTCTGCGTGACGCCGGCATCGATACTGATGGCGGCGACATCGCCATCTTCGTTTGCGTAGCGCGGCACCAGGTCCATATCCATGAACGGTGACTTGCCGGGCTTTTCGAAACGCTGCTGCGGAACCATCGGGTCGTACCAGTACAGTACCTCGGCGTCGCGCTTGAGCGCGGATACAGGCGGTTCTGAAGTCTGGTCATCAGAGCTGGCCAGCCAATAGCCGCCCCCCGCGCCGATCAGTGCCGTCACTCCGGCCAGGGTGACGCTTGCGAGAATATTCCGGCTCATTTGGCTTCTCCGTAAGCGAGGTGCAGGCGCGCAGCCGCGATGGCTACCAGACCTTGCAGGTCGATGTGTTCAAGGCGGGTCTCGATCAGCTCGTTGCGCGCTGTCAGCAATGCTTCCAACTCGTTGGTTCCGGCTCGGTAGCCGGTCATCGCCAGCTCCACCTTCTCCTCTCCCAGCGGCAGCAGCACCTCGGCGTTGCGTTCGAGTGCGCGCTGCAAGCGATCCAGCTCGGCCAGTTCGCTGTCCAGCCGCTCGACGAATTCGCGCGTCATGGCTTCGCGCTCGGCTTCCAGTTGTTCGAACTCGGCGTAGCGGGCGGCGATCCGCGGGTTCTGCCGCGAGCGCTGAAAGAGCGGCAGGTCGAAACTGAATTGCAGGTTGACCATGTCGCCGTACTCGCGACCGCGCTTGAGATAGCTGACCTCCCAGCTCCAGTCGACCTGTTTCTCGGAGGTCGCCTCACGGATGCGTGCCTGCGCCACCTGGGTCATAGGTGCATAGGCGGTCAATTGCGGGTGCTGCTCGACCCGCTGCGCCAGTTGCTCAGGGGCAATGGCCCAGCGCGGCGGTTCGCCGAGCAGCGGTTGATTGCCATCGCTGCCGACCCAACGCACCAGCGCCGCGCGTGCCTGGCGGCGCTGCTGCTCCAGTTCGTCCTGGCGATCAGCCAATAGCGCTGCCTGTTGCTTCGCCGCGACGCTGTCGGTCAACTGCCCTCGCCCGCCGGCGATGCGAGCCCGAATCGCTTCGGCGAGCAGGCGGTTCTCCTCGAACAATTGGTCGAACAGCCGGATCTTGCGCTCCACCGCGTGCGTGGCAATCCACGCCTGGGCAGTCGCCAGACGTACCCTGAGGGTTTCCACCTCGCGCGAGGCGCCCGCGCGCGCTACAGACGCCTGTGCCACATCGCTACGCGCCTTGCGCTTGTCGCGATTCGGCACTTCCTGCATCACGCCGACCATGCGCATGGTCATGCCGTCCTCATCGAGGCTCCAGCGCTCGGCGCCCTCAATGGGCAGATTCTGCAGCCCCAGCAGCAGCTTCGGGTCCGGCAGTTCGCCCGCGGCGACGGCTTCGCTACGCGCGGCTTGCAGCCTCGACGCCTCGGCACGCAGCGATGGCGCCTGCTGTTGCGCAAGGCTCAGGGCATCGTCGAATGTCAGCCCGGCGGCTGCGCCGGGCAGGCCGAACGCGGCGACAACCACCACGCCCGCGAACGGCCGGTATTTCCCTATCAATCGGGGATCATGGATTGGATTCCTCGGTTTCCTGCATGCCGCAAGGCATGCCTACAGCGCCTCAACGCATGAAGGCGGGGCGAGTCAGGTCAGCGATGGAATCAGTAACGCGGAGGGCGCCAGACGTCGGCGTTGGAGCGGACGGGAAAGAACCCTGGGTAATGAACTGCGAGTTGCGGCAGCGAGGCAGTCAGATGCGGCTGCGCGACGCCGGTCTGCAACATGCTGCCGGTTTTGCACTGGTGGCCGCTTTTACACAGTGGATTGCCATCGTGCGAATGCGTGTCCTCGCCCTGAGCGTCAGCCTGGTGTGCGAAATGCCCGGAGGTCTCCATGTCGCTTTGCATCTGGCACGGTTCTGCCCTCAGTTCGAGCGCAGCCATGCTGCTCACGGGGAGCGCGAGGCTGAGCAACAGGATGAGTAGCAGATGCAGATGGGCTTTCATGGCAAGCAGTCTATCCGAGACGGCGCCCGGTAAAACTTGATCCAGATCGTGTCACCCCGCATCCGGTCCGCCGCCATTGCTGTTGGCGGTGAGCAGATGACTGAGCACCGAACGCATCTTGCCGGGTTTGACCGGTTTGTTCAGCACCGGCACGCCACAGCCCTGCAGTTGCTGACGGCATTGGTCGCTGCGATCGGCGGTGATCATCACCACCGGCAGCGCCTGGTTGAAGCGAGCTCGCACCGCGAGCACGACATCCCAGCCGGTCAGCCCTTGATCCAAATGGTAATCGGCAAGGATCGCATCCGGCGCGATTCCATCCAGCGCCGTCACTGCGCTTTGCTCGTCGGTGGCGGTCACCACCGTGCAGCCCCACTGTTCGAGCAAGACAGCCATGCTGAGCAGGATGCTCTCCTCATTGTCGATCACCAGCAGGCGCCGCCCAGGCAGCGGATCGCCCAGCTGCGGCACGACCACCGGAGCCGCAACCCGCTCGCGGGGCATCGCCTCGGCCAATGGCACGTCGATACTGAACACCGAGCCGCGCCCCGGCTTCGATCGCACCAGCACCGGGTAGCCGAGCATGCTGGCGATTCGGTCGACGATGGCCAACCCCAGCCCTACTCCACTGCGTTTCGCGGATCGACCGATCCCGAGCTGATTGAACTCGAGGAAGATCGACTGCAGCTCCTCCTCAGGAATGCCCCGCCCGGTGTCCCAAACCTCGATACGCAGTGCCCCGGCGCGTATGCGCGCACCCACCAGGACGCTACCCCGATCGGTATAACGGCAGGCATTGCTGAGAAAATTACGCAGGATTCGCGTCAGCAGGCGGAAATCGGATTTGATGGCGAAACGCGGGATGTAGTGTTTCAACTGCAGCCCCGCGGCAGCAGCGACCGACTGGAATTCCGACACCAGCGGCAGCAGGACATCGTTTAGCGGGTAGATGTCGATATCCGGTTTGATCGCGGCCTGATCGAGCTTGGAAATGTCGAGCAGATCGGTCAGCAGGTCTTCGGCACCTTCCAGGGCCTGATGGGCCCGCTCGACCAGATGCAACTCGTTCTGCGGCAGTTGCCGTTCGCGCAAGGTCGAGATCAGCAGGCGCGCGGCATTGAGCGGCTGTAGCAGGTCGTGACTGGCTGCGGCGAGGTACTTGTCCTTGCTCAGGTTGGCCGCTTCAGCCGCATCGCGGGCTTCGCGCAGTTCACAGGTGCGCTCGGCGACGCGCTGTTCGAGTTCTTCGTTTAGCTGCAACAGGCGCAACTGTGCCAGTTTGCGCTCGGTCACGTCGGCGACGAAGCCTTCCACCAAGCCGTCTTCGTCCGGTTTGAGCAGCAGGTTCATGATCACGTGGATAGTGCTGCCATCCTTGCGCCGCAGGCGTGTCTCGTAGCCGAACAAACCATGCTGCTGACTCAGGATATGGCGGATCTGCCGCAGCTCCTCCTCTCCGCCGATGAACAGATGGTGGGACAGATCGGTCAGCGCCCACAGGGCCTCTTCCGGCGTGTCGTAACTGAGCATGCGCGCCAACGCGGGATTGGCGGCACGAATACCTTCATGGAGGCTGGCCTGGAAGATCCCGTGTACGGCATGCTCGAACAGCCACTTGTAGCGGTTGCGCTCGCTTTCCAGCTCCTCCAGGCGTGCCACCAGTTCCGGATAGTGGCTCTTGCGTGCGGAATGGCTGCCGAAGCCGAGCAGTTGCGTCAGGGCCTGATGCTGGTCGTCAGAGGGCTTCGGCATAGACGACCTCGACGTCCCGCTGCGTCGACGAGCGTGGATTGGTGAGGATGCAGGGGTCCTGCATCGCATGTTGCGAGAGGAACGGGATATCGGAAAGGTTAACGCCGTGCAGGCTCAGCGTTTCGCGGAAGCCGATCTGCTGCTTCAGATCGATCAGATGCTGCACCAGCCGCTCGCGAACCTGACGGTGATTCAGCCCGCGCGGATCGATGCCAAGGGTTTCGGCGACCTTGCGGTAGCGATCCGGCGAAGCGTCGTAATTGAATGCGACGACATGTTCGACCAGCACGGCATTGCAGACGCCATGGGGGAGATCGAGATAGCCGCCGAGGCTATGGGACATGGCATGCACCGCACCGAGAATCGCGTTGGAGAAGGCCAGCCCGGCCTGCATGCTGCCGAGCATGATCTGCTCCCGCAGCGCGATATCCGCCGGATTGGCGATCATTTGCGCAAGATTGCCGTTGATCAGTCGCATGGCTTCCAACGCGTGCGGATCGGTCAGTGGGCCATGGCCAGTCGATACGAATGCCTCGATGGCGTGCACCAGCGCATCGATGCCGGTACAGGCGGAAAGGAACGGGTCCATGCTCAGTGTGGTTTCCGGATCGATCAGCGAGACATCCGGCACGGCTGCCTTGCTGACGATGGAGAACTTCATCCGCTCTTCCTGGTTGGAAATGATCACGAACTGCGAGACATCCGCCGAGGTCCCGGCAGTCGTCGGAATCAGGATCAGCGGTGGGCTGGGCACGCGCAGCGTATCTACCCCTTCGAATTCATAGATATGGCGCCCATGCGCCGCGACGATGCCGATGCCCTTTGCGCAATCCATTGGGCTGCCACCGCCTACCGCGACGATCACGTTGCAACCTTCGCTACGATACAGCTCGGCGCCGAGCATCACCTCTTCGCAACGGGGGTTGGGTGAAACCCCGGTGAACAGGCAATGTTCGATGTTCTGCCGGTCGAGGCTGGCCTGCACATCAGCCACCCAGCCCGCCTTCACGACCCCGGGGTCGGATACCACCAGCACTTTTCGTGCGCCGAAATTGGCTGCACAAGTGCCGACGCTGTGGCGACAGCCGGCACCAAAGATGATTTCAGGGGAGACGAACTTGCGCTGAAGGCTGATATTCGGGCTCATGACTACGGCCTTTTTTATTTTTTGTAACTAATGATCGCAAGCCTACTGCATTGCTCAGGTAAAGCAATGCGCCAAATGGCTGGTCGCTACCCCTCTACCTGAATGCTTCAGAGCAGCTGTTGGTAGAAGAGCAATTCACCTTGCAGCGCATCCGCAAGGTTGGCCGCCTGTCGAAACCCATGCCGCTCCTCGGGGTACAGGCGGTACTCGACCTCGATGCCGCGATCACGCAAAGCCGCGACCATCGACTCGGTCTGCTGCGGCAACACCACTGCATCCTGCCCGCCCTGCAAGAAGATGACGGGCGCACCGATACGATCGGCATTATGCAGAGGGGCGCGCTCACGAAAGCGCTCCGGCACCTGTTGCGGATCGCCGATCAGCCAGTCGAGGTAATCACCTTCGAACTTGTGCGTCACCCGCCGCAGGGCCAGCGGATCGCTGACGCCATACAGACTGGCGCCGCCGCGAAACAGCGCTGTCGTAGCCAGCGCACTCAACGCCGTGAAGCCACCGGCACTGGAGCCACGGATGAACAAGCGCTGCGGATCGACCTCGCCCTGTTCCACCAGTGCTCGTGCGGCCTGGCAGGCGTCCTCCACATCGACAATGCCCCACTGCTCGCGCAATCGCTGCCGGTAGGCCCGACCAAAGCCGCTGCTGCCGCGGTAGTTCACGTCGACCACGGCGAAACCGCGCTGGGTCCAATATTGGATGCGTGGATCGAATACCGGATAGCTCGCCGAAGTCGGCCCGCCATGGGCGAATACCACCAGCGGCGGCAAGGCCCCCGACTCGCCGCGGCAGTTCGCATTGGCGGGAGGGTAAAAGAAAGCATGTGCGACCTCGCCAGCGCCGGTCGGAAAGCGCATGGGCTGCGGGCGCGACAATTGATCGACCGCCAGCGGCTGCGCGCCGCCGGCGAGAATCTGCACCGCTCCACTGATCTGTTCGATGGCAAGGACCGTGGGTGCTCGCTCCGGAGCGCCAGCGATACAGAACACATGGGTCTGGTTGGCGGCCAATTGGCGGCAACGGGTGAAGTCCTCAGCCAGTTGGCGCCGACTGCCATCGGCAGCGTGCGCGAACAGCCAGCCGTAACCATCGACCATATGTGTCAACAACAGGCTGCCGTCGGCCAGTGGCAGGTAGCTGCTGGTGCCCAGCTGCCAGGGTGCCGGTGCACAATCGAAGTTCTGTACCGTATCCGCCTCTCCAGAGGCCGTCAGCGGATGATGAAGCAGCTGGCCGTCTGCCTCATACCAAGGCTGCCAAAAGCCCAGACGGTCGCTGAGGCAGAACAGCCGGCCGTCAGCGGCGAAGCGTGGCTGCTGCAAGGACTCACCACCCTTCGCGCCGGCCAGGCAGCGCCTGCTGCCCCAGCGCCCGCCGGGCAGTCGCTCAGCCACGCACAGGCGCGTCGAGGTCCAGGGCTGCTCAGGACGATCCCATTCGATCCAGGCCAGCCGTGCGCCGTCCGGACTGAGCAGCCCAGAGGCATAGAAGTCGGCACTCTCCACAACAACCCGACGTGCGCCATCGACCATGGAGATGCTCACCAGGCGATGCACGACGCCTCCGGCCTCATGGGATTCCTCCAGCGCCAGGATCGCATCGCTGACGGAGTCATGCTGCAGATCGCCATAACGGCGCCCAGACTCGGCCGTCAGCGCGATTGGCGGCGGTGCGGTATCGATGTCGTCGCTCAGCTGCAGGTAGATCTGCTGATCCGCCTCGTTGACGAAGGCGATGCCCTGCCCGGTCAGGCAGAACGCACCGCCGCCGTATTCATAGACGCGACTGCGTACCGAAAAGCCGGCCGGAGTCAGGCAACATGCGCGGCCGGCCTGCCAGAACCACAGCGTGCAGCGTCCTTGAACGGGGTCGTACTCGATCCAGAACAGCCCTCCGTGCCCGGCCCGCAACTCGGCATAATCCCTACTCGCGGCCGCGGCGGCCTCGGCGCTCCAGGCGCTCGGCCAGAAGCCATAGGGCAGCGCTTCGCCGTATGGGAGGGACGTGGACGAATCGTTGCGGGGCGATTTCATACCTTGAGGATGAGCTTGGAAGCCTTCTCGTTACGATGCTGCAGCTGATCGAGCCCCAGCGCGCCGTGATCTGCCTGATCGCGAGCCGCAAGGATCTTGCCGTGATGCGCCGACTTGCTGCAAACGGGGTCGGCATTGGCGGCATCGCCGGTGAGCATGAATGCCTGGCAGCGGCAGCCGCCGAAGTCACGCTCCTTCTCGTCGCAACTGCGGCAGGGTTCCGGCATCCAGTCATAGCCACGAAATTTGTTGAAGCCGAAGGAATGTCGCCAGATGTGCTCGATGCTGTGCTCGCGCACATTGGGGAATTCCACCGGCAACTGCCGCGCACTGTGGCAAGGCAGCGCCGTACCGTCCGGGGTGATGTCGAGGAACAGATTGCCCCAGCCGTTCATGCAGGCCTTCGGGCGTTCTTCGTAGTAATCGGGCGTCACGAAGATCAGCTTGCACGGGTGGTTTTCGGCGGCGAGCTTGTCGCGCCACTCGTTGGTGATGCGCTCGGCACGTACCAGTTGCTCCTTGCTCGGTAGCAATCCAGCACGGTTCAGCTCGGCCCAGCCATAGAACTGGCAGGTGGCGAGTTCGACGAAATCGGCCTCGAGGTCGATGCACAAACGAATGATCTGGTCGATGTTGTCGATGTTGTGCCGATGGGTGACGAAGTTGAGCACCATCGGGTAGCCGTGCTTCTTCACTGCCCGGGCCATTTCCAGCTTGTGGGCAAAGGCCTTTTTCGAGCCGGCGAGCAGGTTGTTCACTTCTTCGTCGGCGGCCTGGAAGCTGATCTGGATATGGTCCAGGCCGGCCTCGGCGAAGCTGGCGATCTTCTCTTCGGTCAGGCCGATACCGGAGGTGATCAGGTTAGTGTAGTAGCCGAGCCCACGCGCAGCAGCGATCAGCTCGGCGAGGTCCTGACGCACCAGCGGCTCGCCTCCGGAGAAGCCCAGCTGGGCGGCGCCCATCTCGCGTGCCTGGCGGAACACCTCGATCCACTCGGCGGTGCTCAACTCTTCGTGGCTACGGGCGAAGTCCAGCGGATTGGAACAGTACGGGCACTGCAGCGGGCAACGATAAGTCAGCTCCGCCAGCAGCCAGAGCGGCGGGCCGGGCTCGTAGCCGGGTTTAGCGAAGCTCGATCCAGAACCGTTCAACGGCAACCTCCAGGAACGCAACGATATCTTCTTGAATCCCTTCGGCATCGGGATAGCGGGCCTGCAGATCGGCGACGATCGCACCGACGCTACGCGTCCCGTCCACTTCGGTCAGCACCGCCGCGGCGCTCTCGTTGAGCTTGATCATCCCTTCCGGATAAAGCAGCACATGGCAGCTCTGCGCGGGTTCCCACTGGAAGCGGAAGCCACGGCGGAACGCTGGAATCTGGGTCAGTTGGATATCGCTCATCGTCATCGTCTCGCCAGTGGGCAGGTGGCTGCCTGGCCACGTGTTCATGGTCGTCAGGCGGCCACTCTACAGGGGCCGGATACCTTATGGGTGGGCAGGATTTGCCTATGTGGCTCGCGCCTAGAGGCTGATGCCCTTGTGCCAGATACGCTCACGGGTCACGGTGTGGTACGGCGGGCGATCCAGTTCATAGGCCATGCTCATGGCGTCGAGCATGCTCCACAGCACGTCGAGTTTGAACTGCAGAATCTCCAGCATACGCTCCTGCGCCTCGCGGGTACGGTAGTGCTCCAAGGTGATCCGCAGGCCGTGCTCGACATCGCGGCGGGCTTCCTTCAGGCGCTTGCGGAAGTAGTCGTAGCCGGACGCATCGATCCACGGATAGTGCTGCGGCCAGCTGTCCAGGCGCGACTGGTGGATGGTCGGGGCGAAGAGTTCGGTCAGCGAGCTGCTGGCGGCCTCCTGCCAACTGGCGCGGCGGGCGAAGTTGACGTAGGCATCCACGGCGAAACGCACGCCGGGCAGCACCAGTTCCTGCGACAGCACCTGCTCGCGGTCCAGCCCGACGGCTTCCGCCAGTCGCAACCAGGCCTCGATCCCCCCCTCTTCGCCTGGCGCTCCGTCGTGATCGATGATGCGCTGGATCCACTCCCGACGGGTGTCGCGATCCGGGCAGTTGGCCATGATTGCCGCATCCTTCACCGGAATGCAGACCTGATAGTAGAAACGGTTAGCGACCCAGCCCTGAATCTGCTCGCGTGTCGCCTGCCCGGCGTACATGGCCCGGTGGAACGGGTGATGGATATGGTAGTACTCGCCCTTGGCGCGCAGCGCCTGTTCGAATTCCGCGGGGCTCATGGCTGGCAGGATCATGGCAGTCTCTTTTCCTTTTCTTATCGTTCCGATGTTCGTGTCGCTGCACCAGGCGGCTGACGCCGCGATTCGGATGCTATAGCTCAATGTTCATGCCATCGAAGGACACTTCGATGCCATGCTCGCCGAGAATTTCGCGTTCGACGGAATCTTCATCGAGGATCGGATTGGTGTTGTTGATGTGGATGAGGATCTTGCGAACGGCGGGCATGCTGTCGAGCACCTCGATCATGCCGCCCGGGCCGCTCTGCTGCAGGTGCCCCATCTCGCTGCCGAGCTTGGTACCAACCTCGCGCACGAGCATTTCGTCATCGCGCCACAGGGTGCCGTCGACCAGCAGGCAATCGGCCTGGCGCATGGTTTCCAGCAGTTCGTCACTGACCTTGCCCAGGCCCGGCGCATAGAACAACGTGCCACCGTTTTTGCGATCGTCGATCAGAAGGCCGATGTTGTCGCCGGGATGCGGGTCATTGCGGTGCGGTGAATACGGCGGCGCGGAGCTGCGCAGCGGAATCGGCGTGATGTGCAGGCTCGGGCAACAGGGAATGGTGAAGCTGCCGGTCAGGGCGATGGGGTTCCATTTCAGGCCGCCGTTCCAGTGTTCGAGCATGTTGAACAGCGGGAAGCCGGTGGTCAGATCCTGATGGACCATCTCGGTGCACCAGACCTCATGCGGGCAACCCTCACGCAAGGTCAGCAAGCCGGTGGTGTGATCGATCTGGCTGTCCAGCAGAACGATGGCACCGATGGCGGTATCTCGCGGCGCCCGGGCTGGCTGTAGCGTCGGGAACGACTCCAGCTGAGCGCGGATGTCCGGCGAGGCATTACACAGAATCCAATCGACACCGTTGTCGCTGATGGCGATCGACGACTGGGTGCGCGCCTTCGCATTGAGCGTGCCGGCGCGCAGGCCGGCGCAGTTGGCGCAATTGCAGTTCCACTGCGGAAAACCACCGCCCGCAGCGGACCCAAGAATACGGATGAACATGGACAGCCCCCAAAAGCGAAGCCCCGGCCGGAGCCGGGGCTGATCGATCAACGATTTGCGAAGTACATGGTGACTTCGAAACCAATACGCATGTCGGTGAAAGCGGGTTTAGTCCACATAGGTCGGTCCTCTTTTTATGGTGCCGGAAGATTCCGACAGCCCAATTAAGCCCCCTGTTCTGCCTTTAGCAGAATGGTACTTTGGAAGGAGACAGCGCCGTGCCTTGGTAGTGCCCGACAGACGGCTGTCATTGCTGCGTTTCGATTACCAGCTAACGCCCGGCGCTGGTGCGCTGTCAACTTGAACCCAGTGCCGGCCGACCGTTGGCATTACGCCAGGCCAGTTCATTGGTGATGGTCGCCATGGGTACGAACATCGTGCCGTCGAATTCATTCAGCGGCAGTCCCTGCGCGATTCGCTGCGGCCAGTCGTTGTTCGCCAACGCGGCCTTGCCGACAGCGACCAGGTCCATTTCCCCCTGAGTCAGCAACTTTTCGGCTTGCTCGCCCGTAACGATGCCGCCATTGCCGATCACCGGGATCGAAACGCTACCCTTGGCAAGCGCAGCGAAGCTCGATCCGCTGCCGAAAGCCGGCGCAGCGGCATCCGGCTCGGTGACATGCAGATAATCGAGGCCGGCCTCAGCCAGCGTGCGGAAACGCTGCCGGGCTTCGTCCGCCCCACCCTCCCACTTCAGCTGGCTGTCGCACACCATGCTCTGCGACAGACGCATGCCGACCACGAATTCATCGTCAACCGCGGCCCGCACCGCCGCGATGACCATCAGCGGCAAGCGCAGGCGGTCGAGGAAATCTCCACCCCAGTGATCGTCGCGCTGATTGAACTCGGTGCTGATGAACTCGTGCAGCAGGTAGCCGTTCGCACCGTGCAACTCGACGCCGTCGAAACCGGCTTCACGAGCATGGACCGCGGCCTGTGCAAACCCGGCGATGGCTTCCTGAATCTCGTCTTCGCTGATCTGCGCGGGCGTTGCATAGGGGCCTTCGCCGCCGTAGAAGGTCAGCTGCGAGCCACCAGGCTGCACCGCCGATGGCGCAACGTGCCGGGCATGATGGATGTTGCCCTGTGTCTGCGCGCCTCCGTGCATGAGCTGGGCGATGAACGCGGCGCCAGCGTCGTGCACGGCGTCGACTACCAGCCTCCAGCTGTCCCGGTGAGCTTCGGTCGCAAGCCCGGGCTGGTTGAAGTAACCCTGGCTGTAGGCCGTATCGGTATAGATGCCTTCGCTGATGAGCATGGCGAATCCGCCCTTGGCGAACGAGGCGTAGTAATCGCGCATCAACTCATTGGCGGCACCTTCGGCTTCGGCACTGACGCGGGTCATCGGCGCAACGACTGCACGATTGCGCAGCTTCAGGTGTTTCAGCGAACAGGGTTCGAGCAGTTGCGACATGGGATTCTCCTCATCTTCGGCACAGGGGCATGTTGATGGGAGGCGTGTCAGTGGCGGGGAGTTCGATGTACGCGATGGCTGGTTCACCACCGGGCAAAAAAAACGCGGCCGGGGCCGCGTTGCGATAGGAACCTTACGCTCGGTTCGAGGGGGATTACAGCAGAAGCGGCGCAGGTCCCTGCACATGACGTGCGTAGCAAAATAAACCGGCGCGCTGGAGCTCACACGCCGGGGCCCTCATCAGAAAAATCCGAGCGGATTGATGTCGTAGCTGATCAGCAGGTTCTTGGTTTGCTGATAGTGGTCGAGCATCATCTTGTGAGTTTCGCGGCCAACGCCGGACTTCTTGTAGCCACCGAACGCTGCGTGCGCCGGGTACAGGTGATAGCAGTTGGTCCAGACGCGACCGGCCTTGATGCCACGACCCATGCGGTAAGCGCGATTGATGTCGCGGGTCCAGACGCCGGCGCCCAGGCCGAACTCGGTGTCGTTGGCGATCGCCAGGGCTTCGGCCTCGTCCTTGAAGGTCGCCACGCCAACCACCGGCCCGAAGATCTCTTCCTGGAACACACGCATCTTGTTGTGACCCTTGATCAGGGTCGGCTGCACGTAGTAGCCAGTCGACAAGCTGCCTTCGAGCTTCTCGGCGGCACCGCCGGTGAGGATCTGTGCGCCTTCCTGCTGGGCGATCTCCATGTAGGAGAGGATCTTGTCGAACTGTTGCTCGGATGCCTGAGCGCCGACCATGGTGTCGGTATCCAGCGGGTTGCCACGCTTGATCGCCTTGATCTTCTTCATCACCACTTCCATGAAGGGCTCGAAGATCGATTCCTGAATCAGTGCGCGCGACGGGCAGGTGCAGACCTCGCCCTGGTTGAAGAAGGCCAACACCAGGCCTTCGGCAGCTTTCTCGATGAACGCTGGCTCCGCATTCATGATGTCTTCGAAGAAGATGTTCGGGCTCTTGCCACCCAGCTCCACGGTGCTCGGAATGATGTTCTCGGCGGCGCAGCGCATGATGTGCGAGCCGACCGGGGTCGAGCCGGTGAAGGCGATCTTGGCGATGCGGGTACTGGTGGCCAGCGCTTGGCCTGCTTCCTTGCCGAAGCCCTGAACGATGTTCAGCACGCCCGGTGGCAGCAGATCGCCTACCACTTCGATGAATACCATGATCGACAGCGGTGTCTGCTCGGCCGGCTTGAGCACGATGCAGTTGCCAGCGGCCAGGGCCGGAGCCAGTTTCCAGGCCGCCATCAGCAGCGGGAAGTTCCACGGGATGATCTGGCCGACAACACCCAGCGGCTCATGGAAGTGGTAGGCCGCGGTGTGCTCGTTGATCTCGGCGGCGCTGCCTTCCTGGGCGCGGATGCAGCCGGCGAAGTAGCGGAAGTGATCTGCAGCCAGCGGTACGTCGGCGTTCAGGGTCTCACGAACGGCCTTGCCGTTGTCCCAGGTTTCGGCGATTGCGAGCTTTTCCAGGTTGGCTTCGATGCGATCGGCGATCTTCAGCAGAATCAGTGCGCGGTCCTGCACCGAGGTCTTGCCCCAGGCATCGGCAGCAGCGTGCGCGGCGTCCAACGCTCTTTCAATGTCTTCGGCACCCGACCGCGGGAATTCGGCAATGACTTCACCATTCACCGGCGAGGTGTTGACGAAGTACTCGCCTTTGACCGGCGGGACGAATTCGCCGCCGATGTAGTTGCCGTAGCGCGGCTTGAAGGATACGACGGCGCCTGGGGTACCGGGCTGGGCGTAGATCATGATGGGCCTCTCTTCTTCTGCTTGTCGGAGCCTGTGCCGGAAAGTGCACAGGACATGGACCGATCTTAGGCAGTGGGGTCTTCGCTCCGGTATGCACCCATGGCAGCGGAGGGCTCCTCATTTGGTAGTAGATGGCAAGGCGCAGAGGCAGAGCTGATGGCGCTTTGCGATTGATTCGATCAGCCCGAAACGGAGAAAAAAGCCGAGCAGGATAGGCCCTGAACCGCACGCTAAAAATGACGCTGAACAAGAGCGTCGACCCCGAGCGCAAATTCTCCTGCAACGCAAGAAAAGTGCGACCAAAAGGCGGCAAAACCAACCCCAAAGTCTTATTAGCCACCCCGGAAAAGCGCCTTAGCTTCGGGGTGCGACATCGCTTTTCCTGACAACAACCAATGAGGAGATACGCCATGCAGTGGATCGATCCGGACTTCTGCGACCTGCGTCTGGGCTTCGAAGTCACCGCGTACGTCTACGTACGCTGAGCCCCTGACCGGCGTGATCGCACATCGCTTCACGCCGGTCGAGCGAGGATATGAACATGACGACAACAATCATTTCAATAGCCTGTTGCTACGAGATTCGCCCGCCCTTCCTATTTCGCTGGGAAGACTCGCAGCAAGCCCACGTGCTCCTCTACCCCGAGGGCATCGTCAAGCTGAACACCACCGGCGGCAAGATTCTTCAGCGCTGCGACGGCAAGACCAGCGTCGCCGAACTGATCGACCAGCTCGCGCTTAGCTACAACGCATCCAACGTCGACGCGATTCGCAACGGCGTCCTGAACTTCCTGGAGGTATCTCATGGCAAGGGCTGGATCCGAGCTAAGGCTTGATGGCAGTGGCAACCCGGTCTGGTTGCTGCTGGAACTGACCTATCAGTGCCCGTTGCAGTGCGTGTTCTGCAGTAATCCACGCAACTTCGCCGGTTACCGCCAGGATGAACTGAGCACTGCCGAGTGGATCGACGTGATGGCCCAGGCCCGTGCCATGGGTGCGATGCAGATCGGCTTCTCCGGCGGCGAGCCGACGCTACGCAAGGACCTCGAAACGTTGGTCGCCGAAGCTGACCGCATGGGCTACTACACCAACCTGATCACGTCCGGCATAGGACTGACCGAGGCGCGCCTACGCGCCCTGAAGGATGCCGGGTTACGCCACATCCAGCTCGGTTTTCAATCCACCGACCGCGATGTGGCCCGTCAGCTGGCTGGCGTCGATGTCTTGGAGCGCAAGCTCGGCATGGCGCGGCTGATCAAGTCAATGGGCTTCCCCATGGTGCTCAACGTACCGATCACCCGGCAGAATATCGCTCAGGTACCGGACATCATCGAGTTCGCTGTCGAGCTGGGGGTCGAGTACCTCGAACTGGCGAACGTGCAGTACTACAACTGGGCGTTGCTCAACCGCGATGCGCTGATGCCGACCCATGCCGAGCTGCGCAAAGCCGAAGACGAGGTGCACAAGGCACGCGAGCGTTTCGGTGATCGCCTGACCATCTTCTTCGTCATCCCCGACTATTACGAAGGTCGCCCCAAGGCCTGCATGAACGGCTGGGGCGCCATTCACGTCACCATCGCGCCGAATGGCAACGTGCTGCCCTGCTCCCAGGCCAGCAACTTCAAGAACCTGACCTTCCCCAACGTGCGTCAGCAACGACTGGAGCAGATCTGGCACGACTCGCCGGTATTCAACCTCTACCGCGGCGACGCCTGGATGCCCAAACCCTGTCGCAGCTGTGACGAGAAGGATAAGGACTTTGGCGGTTGCCGCTGCCAGGCATTGCTGCTGACCGGCAACGGCGCCAACACCGATCCGGCCTGCAATAAATCCCCGCATCATCAGCTGATTCGCCAGGCCGTTGAACTGGCGCAGGATGCCACGCGGCCGCAAGGTACTCTGATCGCCCGACAGGCCAGCCAGGGGGTGGAACTTGAAACTGCCCCATGACTCCTTCGGCGGTACCGTCAGCGCTGGTCTCGCACTGACGCTCGGCTGCTACCTGCTGCTGCGTTACTGGCTGGCGAACTGAGCATGCAGCTGCCGATTCTCGATCTGCTGGCCCGCTACGCGCACCTGCTGTTCGCGCTGGTCTGGGTCGGGCACAACTATGCCAACTTCATCCAGAACCCACGCTTCGTGCCACTGCAAAACGGCATCGACACCGCCATGCTGAACCGCGATCTGGAAGCGCGGATGAAACGTGAACACGGCATCTTCCGCTACGCCTCAGTGGTGGTCTGGGCATCCGGCATGTCCATGCTCTGGCAGCGCGACTGGCTGGTCGATGCGCTGCTGCTGCAGGGCCATCTGGCGGTGATCGGTCTTGGTGCCTGGATTGGTACGGCGATGCTGCTCAACCTCTGGCTGGTGCTCTGGCCGCACCAGAAGAAGCTGCTCGGCTTCGTCCCGGCGACCTTGGAAGAGCGTGTGCGCTGCTCGCGGATCACTTTTCTTTCATCGCGCAGCAACACCATCCTGTCCTTTCCCCTGCTGTTCCTAATGGCGAGTGGTGGTCATGGCCTGCATCTGTTCTGAGCGGTCCGGGCACTACAACTTCGCTGCCGGCCCGGCGATGCTGCCTAGCGAAGTACTGGCGCAGATTCGCGAGGAAATGCTGGACTGGCGTGGCAGCGGCTTTTCCATATTGGAACAGCCCTTCACCGGCGCGGCCTTCAGGCAACTGATGGCCGAAACCGAAGCCGACCTGCGCGCCCTGCTGGCGATTCCGAGCAACTATCGCGTGCTTTTCATGCAAGGTGGCGCCTCGGCACAATTCGGCCTGCTGCCGCTCAATCTGCTGCGCCCGGGACAAGGCGCGGACTACTTGGAAAGCGGCCACTGGGCACGCAAGGCAATTGCCGAGGGGCGCCGTCACGCACCAGTGAACATCATCGCCAGCGCGGCGGATCAGAACTTCACCGCCCTGTCCTCACCGGAGCACTGGCAGCTCGATCCACTCGCTGGCTACTGCCATATCACCAGCAACGAAACCGCCAATGGCCTGCAACTGCAGGCGTTTCCCGTGCTTCCGGTGCCACTGGTCGTGGACATGACATCGGATTTCCTCACCCGCCCCGTTCCAGTCGAACGCTTCGGAGTGATCTATGCCAGCACGCAGAAGAACCTTGGCGCAGCAGGGCTGTGCGTCGTCATCGTGCGCGACGATCTTCTGCAGGCGCCGCCAGCTGGCCTCCCTGCCGCGTTCAGCTACGTGGTTCAGGCCGAGCAGCAGAGCCGTTTAAACACACCACCAACCTTCGCCCTGTATGTCGCTGCCTTGATGCTGCGCTGGATCAAGCAACGAGGCGGCACTGAAGCGATGGCACTGGCTGCTCGGCAACGGAGCACGCAGCTGTACCGCTACATCGACGGCAGCGATTTCTACCACTGCCCGCAGAAGATCCAGGATCGCTCGTCGATCAATGTCTGCTTTCGGCTTACCGACGCAGGAGTGACCGACATCTTTCTTGCCCAGGCCGAGCAACGCGGTCTGACTCATTTGCGTGGGCATGCTGCTATTGGCGGCGTGCGGGCCAGCCTATACAACGCGATGCCACTGTCGGGTGTGCAACAGCTGGTGGATTTCATGGCGGACTTCGAGCGACACCATGGATAAACCGATGGATTGGCAAACGCTGCGCAATCGTATCGCCCTCAAGCTCACCAGCGTCGCGTGCCACCTGAGCGCGGTGCCGCGCCGCCCAGTCACGGTAATGGGGCTGGAATTTCCCTCACCCGTGGGCATTGCGGCCGGCTTCGATCGCAACGGTGCGCTCGGACGGCGTGTCGCCCCGCTGGGGTTCGGCTTCAACGAGATCGGCAGCCTGACAGCGGCTGCGCTCGTCCGGCTGAAGCCAATCTCGCCAGGCGAGGCGCGCCTGGGTGTGAATCTGACCCTGGATGCCAAATGCTCCATCGCCGAGACCTGCGCGTTGCTGCGCGGTGCCTGGCAGCATGCTGACTATCTCGCGCTGAACCTGATCGGCCCGGCCAGCGCCCCGCTGCTTCATCAGGGCGAGCAGCTGCACAACCTGCTGAGCGCGCTTCGTGAAGAGCTGCATCATCTGAATCAGAAAGGCGAACGTCGAGTACCGCTGATAGCCAAGCTGCGCTGCCTGCCTGAGCAGATTCCTTTCTCGCTCGCCGAGCTGCTATTGAGGCTTGAATTCGACGGGCTACTCGCTGCCCACGATCCTGGGCCACCGGCGACGCGCGAACGTTATCTGGCCTGGCAAGACCCGCGACGACAGGCTCAAGCCTGCGAACAGATCGAGCATTTGCGTCGGTTCTGCGGAAAGGACATCGCTTTGCTTTCGGTTGGCGGCATCCAGACCGCCAGCCACCTGCAGGCGCGAGTGCGTGCAGGCGCGGAACTGGTGCAGGTTCACGCCGCACTGCTCCGGCAAGGGCCTTGGCTGGGGTACAAGCTGCTCCGCTGACCCTCATCCGCAGGTCTAAACGACAAACGCCCCGAACCAGTCGGGGCGTTGTCTGTTCGATAGGCGAAACCGAGTGGTTTCGTCTATCAGCGGGCGGTCAGAACCTTTCGATTTCCGCCTCAGCCTGCAGCTTCTGCCGAAACGCTGCGAAGTCCTGCTGGCCGACGCGAGATGCAAGGAAGCGTCGATAATTGAGCTTCTCTTCATCGGTTAGCGCGGCTTCCGGCTCATTGACGCCGTTCAGGCGTACAACCGCGTAGTCACCGTTGCTCAACGCCACTCCGGAATAGCTGGGCTTGTCCTGCTGTTCCGGCCGCGGCATGCGGAATACCGCCTGCAGCAGAGCTGGTGCAACGCCTTCCTGACTGCGCGTGGCGGCCTCCACGGCTTGCCATTGGCTGTCATCAGGCTGCTGTCCTTTGCGCAGGTCCGCCAACAACTGTTCACCCTTGGCACGGGCCGCTTCGGCAGCCAGGCTGCGCTGAAGCTGCTGAACGATATCCTCACGCACATCCGCAAGCGGGATCGCCGCAGGCTTCAGGTGTTCCTTCACGCGCAGTGCAATGGAGGTATCGGGGTCGAGTTCGATGACGCTGCTGTTGGCGCCATCCACCAGTACTTCGTCGCTGAATGCAGCCTGGATCACCTGACGATTGGCCGTGATGCCTTCGCCACCGTCACGCCCGAAGGCTTCGGTGGTCTGCACCATCAAGCCGAGCTCCTGAGCGGGCTGGGCCAGATCGGATGCCTCGAATGCCGAATCTTCCAGCTGCTTGCTGGTTTCCACGAAGCGCTGCTCAACCTGCTGCGCCTTGAGCTCGCGTACCAGTTCAGGCTTCATGCTCTCGAAGGCAGGAACTTCCGGCGACTGAACACCCAGCAGCTTGATGATATGCCAGCCGAATTCGGACTGGACCGGAGCCGAGACCTCGCCCTCGTTCAAGGCATAGAGTGCATCTTCGAATGCCGGGTCATACACGCCCGGACCGGCGAAGCCAAGATCACCACCCTCGTTCGCAGAACCCGGATCCTGGGACTCTTCCTTGGCAACCGCAGCGAAGTCGTCACCGCTCTTCACCCGCGCAGCAATCTCATCGATCTTGGCCTTGGCCTCGTCGTCGCTCAACTCACCGCCGGTCTCGATGAGGATATGGGCAGCGCGACGCTGCTCGGCCAGATTGGCGATCTGCTTCTGATAAAGCTCCTGCAGCTCCTCGTCCGACACTTCGACCTGGTCGAAGAATGACTCCTTCTTCAACTCGACGTACTCGACGATGACCTGCTCTGGCGTACGGAAACGCTCAGCGTTTTCGTCGTAGTACTCCTTGATCTGCTCGTCGCTGACCTCAATCGACTCCTGCTGAGCAGGCACGGTGAGTGTGGCGAAGTCACGCGTCTGCATTTCGAGGCGCGCAAAGCTCTCAACCTGCTGATCGGTGACGAAACCGGTTCCAGAGATACCGGCCCGCAGCTGTCCGATAAGCATTTCCTGCTCGAGCAGCTGACGGAACTGGAGACGGGAATAACCCATCTGCTGGATAACCTGATCGAAACGTGCAGCGCTGAAAGCGCCGTCAACCTGGAACTCGGGGGTTTGCAGGATCAGTTGGTCGAGCGCTTCGCTGGAGAAGGCAAAATTGGCGCTCTTGGCACTCTGCAACAGCAACATGCGATCGATCAGCGAACCGAGCGCGGAATCACGAAACAGACGATCATCCAGCAACGAGGCATCGAAATCCTGGCCAAGTTGTTGCGCAAGCTGGCGCCGCTGCATGTTCATCGCTTGGTCAAGCTCGTAACGGGAGATCTCCTCGCCGTTGACCTCTGCGGCATTCTGGTTGTTGCTCGCGGCATTGAAGATAGCCTCGAAACCCGTCAGCGCCAGCAGCATGACGATGATGCCGATGATGGTTTTGGCTATCCAGCCTTGCGAATTGTCCCTGATGTTCTGAAGCATGCGACCCCCAGGAGTCTGCGGCGCGATCGGATGCGCAACGCGGGTGGAAACCGGATAAAAGAAAGGCGCATCCAGGGATGCGCCTTCTCGGAGCTTTTGGAGCGGTTGGGCTTATTCCCCCAAGCCAGATTGCAACAGGGCAAGCCTGCTCGACAACCGCCCCGAGCCAGTGCAGCGCGAGCTGACTGACCGGGTAGAAAGACGCTTAGTTGACAGCGTCTTTCAGAGCCTTGCCAGCTTTGAAGCCAGGGATCTTGGCAGCAGCGATGTTGATCGGCTTGCCAGTCTGCGGGTTGCGGCCGGTGCGCGCAGCACGCTCCTTGACAGCGAAAGTACCGAAACCAACCAGTACCACGGAGTCACCAGCCTTCAGGGCACCGGTGACGGATTCGATCACTGCATCCAGCGCGCGGCCAGCAACAGCTTTTGGGATATCAGCAGATGCAGCGATGGCATCGATCAGTTCCGACTTGTTCACTCTAAGTCCCCTTATTTCTGTTGAGTCGTATCTTTAATTTTCGGGTGTAAGCAAAGCGGTGCTAGATGGCTATGACACAAGAGGCCGATTAAACAAGGGCGCCTGAAGTGTGTCAACGTGGCCTTCCAGACTAATGCGTGCTGATTCGCTCCTTGGAATCAGGCTCGCGCTTGTCATCCTTTGCAACAATCTCGGGAGCCGCATCGGGCAAGGGCTCCGGCGCGTATTGCAGCGCAATTTGCAGGACCTCGTCAATCCACTTGACCGGTTTAATCTGCAGGTCTTGCTTAATATTTTCAGGAATCTCTTTCAGATCACGCTGATTTTCTTCCGGAATGATCACGGTCTTGATCCCACCCCGATGAGCAGCCAGAAGTTTCTCCTTCAATCCGCCAATTGCAAGCACCTGCCCACGCAATGTTATTTCGCCGGTCATTGCGACATCTGCGCGCACCGGAATCTGAGTCAGCGCGGAAACCAGCGCTGTGCACATGCCGATACCGGCGCTCGGGCCGTCTTTCGGCGTCGCACCTTCGGGAACGTGGATGTGAATATCCTGTTTTTCGTGGAAGTCAGCCGCCATGCCCAGAGTCGCGGCACGGCTGCGAACCACTGTCAGAGCCGCTGTGATTGACTCACCCATGACTTCGCCCAGTGATCCGGTCTTGGTCAGGCGCCCTTTTCCGGGCACCACCGCAGCCTCGATGGTCAGCAGTTCGCCGCCAACCTGAGTCCAGGCAAGGCCTGTCACCTGCCCTACCTGGTCCTGCTGCTCGGCAAGCCCGTAACGGAACTTGCGAACGCCCAGGAAATGCTCGAGGGAATCGGCGTCCACTATCACGTGGAAACGCTTCTCCGCGGCATGCTCCTTGACGACCTTGCGGCAAACCTTGGCCAGCTGACGCTCGAGACTGCGCACACCAGCCTCACGGGTGTAATAGCGGATAATGTCGCGAATCGCCGCTTCCTGAAATTCCAGTTCGGCTTTCTTCAGGCCATTGGCCTCGATCTGCTTGGGCGCCAGGTAACGAATTGCAATGTTGACCTTCTCGTCCTCGGTGTAACCCGGCAGCCGGATGACTTCCATGCGATCGAGCAGCGGCGCGGGGATATTCATCGAATTGGCGGTGCAGAGGAACATCACGTCCGAAAGGTCATAGTCGACCTCGAGATAGTGATCGTTGAAATTGTGGTTCTGTTCGGGGTCGAGCACTTCCAGCAGAGCCGACGCCGGATCACCTCGCATGTCACTGCCCATCTTGTCGATCTCGTCGAGCAGGAACAGCGGGTTGCGAACGCCTACCTTGGTCATCTTCTGAATCAGACGACCGGGCATGGAGCCGATGTAGGTGCGGCGGTGACCACGAATCTCCGCCTCGTCACGCACGCCGCCCAGCGCCATGCGTACGAACTTGCGATTGGTCGAACGCGCAATGGACTCGGCCAGCGAGGTTTTACCGACGCCAGGAGGACCTACCAGGCACAGAACTGGCCCTTTCAGCTTCTTGACGCGCTTCTGCACCGCGAGGTATTCGAGAATGCGATCCTTGACCTCTTCCAGCCCGTAGTGATCGGCATCGAGAACCTCTTCAGCTTTCGCCAGATCCAGGCGTACCTTGCTGGCAGCCTTCCACGGCACGTTCACCAGCCAATCGATATAGGTGCGAACTACGGTCGCCTCGGCCGACATCGGCGACATCTGCTTGAGCTTATTGAGCTCGGCCTGGGCCTTGGTGTAGGCGTCTTTGCTGAGGCCGGCGTTCTCGATACGCTTCTTCAGCTCGTCGACTTCATTGTGGCCCTCGTCGATATCGCCAAGCTCCTTCTGAATGGCCTTCATCTGCTCATTCAGGTAGTACTCGCGCTGGCTGCGCTCCATCTGCTTCTTCACGCGACCGCGAATGCGCTTTTCGACCTGTAGCAGGTCGATCTCGGCGTCGAGCAGTGCCAGAACGTGTTCGACGCGCGCCGGGAGGTCGGTTATTTCGAGAATCTGCTGCTTCTGCTCGATCTTCAGCGCCATATGCGCAGCCATGGTATCGACCAGCCGCGCGGGCTCATCGATGCTGCTCAGCGAGGAAAGAACCTCGGCGGGAACCTTCTTGCCCAGCTGCACGTACTGTTCGAACTGGCTGAGCAGGCTGCGGGTGAAAACCTCGGACTCGCGCGCATCTATCTCGGCCTCTTCGATCAAGGAAACCTCGGCGCGACAGTGGTCGTCCACCTCGACGAAACGCTCGATCACGCCACGCTGCTCGCCCTCGACCAGTACCTTGACGGTTCCGTCAGGCAGTTTGAGAAGCTGCAACACGGTAGCCACCGTACCGACGCGGTACAGCGCATCTTCACCTGGATCGTCATCAGCCGGGTTCTTCTGCGCCAGCAAGAGAATCTGCTTATCGCCGGCCATGGCGAATTCGAGCGCTTCGATGGATTTTTCACGGCCAACGAAAAGCGGGATCACCATGTGCGGGTAAACCACCACATCGCGCAGCGGCAAAAGGGGCAATTCGATGGTTGTCTTCATAAATTCAGCTCTACGGCGGCCATTCGGCGGTAAACGGATGGGCGATGCCCTTGCAGCAAAGATGAGGGCACGCACCATAAAAAACAAGGCGGTGGACCAAATGCAAAGGGGCCCGCAGGCCCCTTTGTTCGATTACGCCTCAGGCGCCGCCTTGGCTGGCGGCTCGGTGTTCTCGTAAATCAGCAAAGGCTGAGATGTGCCTTCGATCACGCTTTCATCGATGACAACCTTGCTGACGTCCTTCTGCGAAGGAATTTCGTACATCGTGTCGAGCAACACACCTTCGAGAATCGAACGCAGACCACGTGCACCTGTCTTGCGCTCAAGAGCACGTGAAGCGACTGCCTTCAGTGCATCCGGGCGGAACTCCAGGTCCACGCCTTCGAGTTCGAACAGCTTGGCGTACTGTTTGGTCAATGCATTCTTCGGCTCGGTCAGAATCTGGATCAGCGCAGCTTCATCGAGTTCGTCGAGCGTCGCGATCACCGGCAGACGACCAACGAACTCAGGAATCAGACCAAACTTGACCAGATCATCAGGCTCCACGGCACGCAATGCTTCGCCGATCTTCTTGCCCGGGTCCTTACTGCGAACTTCGGCATTGAAACCGATGCCGCCCTGAGTCGAACGCCCCTGGATGACCTTCTCCAAACCGGCAAAGGCACCACCGCAGATGAACAGGATGTTGCGCGTATCGACCTGCAGAAACTCCTGCTGCGGATGCTTGCGCCCACCCTGTGGCGGAACGGAAGCAACGGTACCTTCGATCAATTTGAGCAGTGCCTGCTGCACGCCTTCGCCGGATACGTCCCGAGTGATCGACGGGTTATCGGACTTGCGGGAAATCTTGTCGATTTCGTCGATGTAGACGATGCCCATCTGGGCCTTCTCAACGTCGTAATCGCACTTCTGCAACAGCTTCTGAATGATGTTCTCGACGTCTTCGCCCACATAGCCCGCCTCGGTGAGGGTGGTGGCATCGGCGATGGTGAAAGGAACATTGAGCAGGCGTGCCAGTGTTTCGGCCAGCAACGTCTTGCCCGAGCCGGTTGGACCGATCAGCAGAATGTTGCTCTTGCCCAGCTCGACTTCTTCTTTCTTGTCGCGTTGGTTCAAGCGCTTGTAGTGGTTGTATACAGCCACTGCCAGGATCTTCTTGGCGCGCTCCTGACCAATGACATACTGGTCGAGAATGCCGCTGATCTCCTTAGGCGCAGGCAGTTTGTGCGCGTTGCTTTCGGCCTGCGCTTCCTGCACCTCCTCGCGGATGATGTCGTTGCACAGGTCGACGCACTCGTCGCAGATAAAAACGGAGGGCCCGGCGATCAACTTGCGTACTTCATGCTGGCTTTTGCCGCAAAAAGAGCAATAGAGCAGTTTGCCGGAGTCCTCGCCGTTGCGGGTGTCAGTCATTCGATCGATCCAATCGGGAAGGCTTGAAACACAAGATGAAGGCAATCGTGGGCTTTTTCAAGCCCACGGAGCAGCCACATATCGCAGGCTGCAGGGATCAGACCGCCAGTTGGCGCTGGGTCAGAACCTGGTCGATCAAGCCGTACTTGACGGCTTCTTCACCGCTCATGAAGTTATCGCGGTCGGTGTCGCGGGCAATCACGTCCATCGGCTGACCGGTATGGTGAGCCAATACTTTGTTCAGGCGCTCGCGGATGGTCAGGATCTCACGTGCGTGGATCTCGATGTCCGAGGCCTGGCCCTGGAAGCCGCCCAGCGGCTGGTGAATCATCATCCGCGAATGCGGAAGGCAGTAACGCTTGCCGGCGGTGCCGCCAGCCAGCAGCAAGGCCCCCATGGAGCACGCCTGGCCGATGCAGATGGTCGACACATCCGGCTTGATGAACTGCATGGTGTCGTAGATCGACATGCCGGCAGTCACCGAGCCACCTGGAGAATTGATATACAGGTGAATGTCTTTCTCGGGGTTTTCGGCCTCGAGGAACAGCATCTGCGCGACGATCAGGTTGGCCATGTAGTCTTCGACCTGGCCGACCATGAAGATCACCCGCTCCTTCAGGAGACGGGAATAGATGTCATAGGCGCGCTCGCCGCGTGCCGACTGCTCGATCACCATCGGGACCAGGCCGCCGGCGGCCTGAATGTCCGGAGCTTGCATAAAAGGATTGCGGGACATGTTCCAACGATACTCCCTATGTCATGCCTCAAAAGACATAAGCCAGCACGAGGCTGGCTTATGTTTGTGCACTCGAATATATGAAGAAATCAGGCTGCTTGCGGGGCTTCCGCAGGCTTGACAGCTTCTTCGTAGGAGACCGACTTATCGGTCACTTTAGCCTGCTGCAAGACAGTATCTACAACTTGCTCTTCGAGCACAACCGAGCGAACTTCGTTCAACTGCTCGGCATTCTTGTAGTACCAGGCGACGACCTGCTCTGGCTCCTGGTAGGCCGAAGCCATCTCCTCGATCAGCTCGCGAACACGGGCCTCATCAGGCTTGAGCTCTTTCTGCTTGACCACCTCGGCGACGATCAGGCCCAGCACGACGCGGCGCTTGGCCTGCTCCTGGAAGAGGTCGGCCGGCAGTTGGTCGGGCTTGATGTTGCCACCGAACTGCTGAACGGCCTGCGCACGCAGACGGTTCACTTCGTTGTCGATCAACGACTTGGGCACTTCGATCGGATTGCCAGCGACCAGACCTTCCATGACCTGGTTCTTCACCTTGGTCTTGATGGCCTGACGCAACTCGCGCTCCATGTTCTTCTTCACTTCAGCACGGAAGCCTTCGACACCACCTTCCTGCACGCCGAACTGGGCGAAGAATTCGTCATTCAGCTCGGGCAGTTGCGGAGCGGCGACGGCGCTCACGTTAACGGTGAACTCGGCAGTCTTGCCGGCCAGGTCGAGGTTCTGATAGTCCTCGGGGAAGGTCGGGTTGATCACGCGCTCTTCGCCGGCCTTGGCGCCGACCAGGGCGTCTTCGAAACCAGGAATCATGCGACCGGAGCCCAGCACCAGTTGAGTGCCCTTGGCCGAACCGCCGGCGAAGGCTTCACCGTCGATCTTGCCGACGAAATCGATGGTCAGCTGGTCGCCGTTCTCGGCAGCGCGCTCGACGTTCTCGAAACGGGTGTTCTGCTTGCGCAGAATTTCCAGCATGTTGTCGACGTCGGCGTCGGCCACTTCAGCCTGCAGACGCTCGATCTCGATGGCCTCGAAACCGGCCACTTCGAACTCGGGGAACACTTCGAAGGTGGCGACGTATTCCAGATCCTTGCCCTTTTCGAACACTTTCGGCTCGACGGACGGGGCACCAGCCGGGTTCAGCTTCTCGGCGACGATGGCTTCGTAGAAGGTCGCCTGGATCAGATCGCCCAGGGCTTCCTGGCGGGCGGCTTCTTCGTAACGCTGGCGGATCACGCTCATCGGCACTTTGCCGGGACGGAAACCAGGGATCTTGGCACGGCTGGCGGTCTGTTGCAGACGCTTGTTGACTTCGGTCTCGATGCGCTCGACCGGCACGCCGATGGTCATGCGGCGCTCAAGAGCGGAGGTGCTTTCAACAGAAACTTGCATGGATTTTCCTCGTTGCACAGACATAAGCCGGGCGTTCCGGCCCCAGAATGGGCAAGCATTCTAGTGGCTCGGTTGACATAAGTCACCCTGCCCGTCGCGCCGAGCAAAAGCCGAATCGCGCCCGGCTAATCACTGCTTACTTCAGCCCGGTCGAAAACCACAGGCATATGCTGGCCAGCTATCCCTGCACCAGACGCTTCATCCAGTCGAGTAGAACGGTAGGCAGCAGATCAGGGCGTGGTAACAGCGCATAGCGTGTTGCACCAAATATACGTGGCAGATAGGCGCTGGCCTGTCGGTCGATGGTCAGGCAGAACGGCGATATGCCTTGCAGCACAGCTTCCAGAACTGCCTGGCGGGAATCCTCGACTCCGTATCGGCCTTCGTAGCCATCGTTGTCACTGGGCTTTCCATCGGACAACACCAGCAGCAGCCGACGGGCCGCCGGCTGGCGCATGAGATTGGCGCTGGCGTGACGGACAGCCGCGCCGCAGCGGGTGTAATGCTCCGGCTCCAGGGAGGCGATGCGTAGCGCCACCTCTCGACCATAAGCCTCCTCGAAAGTCTTGATATCGCGCACCACTACCGCGTCCCTGCCCTGCCCCGAAAATGCCTGTATCGCATAGGGCGCACCCAGGCTCTGCAGCGCGATGCTGACCAGCAATAAGGCTTCGCGCTCGACGTCTATCACACGCCGCCCCTGGGATATCCAGCTATCGGTCGATCCGCTGACATCAATGAGCAACAGGATGGCCAGGCTCCGACCCGCGCAACGCTGTGTGCGGTACAGACGATCGGTCAGCCCGCTGCCAGCCCGCAGATTCGCAACCGCATCGACATAGGCATCCAGGTCCAGCTCGTCTCCATCGACCTGGTCGCGCAACCAGGTCCGATAGGTGCGCAGCAATTCGAAACGGCGGCGAATCCCCTCGAGCAATCCTCGATGGGATTCGAGCGTTTCCGCCACCCAGGCTGCATTACCTGGCGCAGCCGTGCGTACCTGTACGAGGGCGTTCTGCTCGCGGTAATGCTGCGTGCGGTAGTCCCATTCGGGATAGGCAATCCCTCGCTGCGCAGCCGAAACGCCGGGCCCAAGCACGGTAGACGAAGCATCCGGAGGATCATCAGCCAGCAGCACCTCTTTGGGTCGCCCAGGCGAAGCCACCAGACGCGCCTGAGGAAGATCGCCGAGCATTTCACCGAACAGCTCGGCATCCGCATCATCCCGGTCGATCGGCCGCTGCAAGCCCATCGGGTCCTCGGCGTGGGGATGTGGCTCGTCCAGCTGGATCATCAGTGGCCCGCTTTCCTCCGACTCATCCTCATCAGGACCCGCTTGGCGAACATCGGGTCGCCGTTCGAGCCGCACACTCTGAGGCGCCGGCTGAGTAGGGTCGAGTGAAACCTGAGCGGCGAGCGCATGCTGCTGATGGCGCATTGCAGGAGCCAGCAACGTTCCAGTCCACCAGTCCGCGAACAGCGGCTCCTGACCGATGCGCCCTTCAGAAGCAGGTTGCAAAGCCCAGTCAGCCACCAATCGAGCCCCCCATTCGCACGAGGATTCTGGTGTAGGCGACTGAGGGAAATCCCCAGTCTGGCCAGCCAGCAGTTCGCGCACCCTAATCTCTAAAGGGCGCCGTGCCGCCCCGAATGCACTCAGCGGTGGACGATGCGCGAGTGCACAGGCCCGCAATGCCTGCACCGAGCCAGCAAGCCCCGGCATTTCCTCTAGCAACTCGCGCTCGGCTGCGTGGGCTTCCAACAGGTGGTACAGCGCCCCGACTAGTGGCGGGAGGCTGCGCCAATGGCTCAGTGCACTACCGCGGCGAATCCGCATGGCCTGCTGCAAGGCCATCACTTTATAGAGAGTCGCCGCCAGTGCTCGATCAGGGATATCCAGCGTGCGCGGCAACCAGATGTTCGTGCCATCGGTTGCCGGTACTGCCGCCAGTCGCTGCGGCCCGGGCGTGCGGCCGAACCAGCGGCCCAGCAAGGTCGGTCGCGCCGGCGGCTGGGCGATGCGCAACCTGTAGTTATTGCCGAACACCGCCGCCAGCAGCAGCTCCAGGCGCTCGGCCACCTCGCTCAGCGGCAGGCTTGCCGGTGCATCCGGCGCAGGGTTGTAGCGACGCCAGAGGCGCTGGGCGAAGACCGTCGCATGCCGCGCCGCGTCGGTAAGAACTTCTTCAGCTTCGGCCATGGCCTAGATGAAGGTTCCGTCGACCAGATCGCGCATCGCCCCGACCAGCGCTTCGTCGTCCGAAAGGGGCGAGACGATTGCCGCCAGGCAAGCTTGCCGAACCGGTATGCCATCGGCGCAGAGTGCGCCCGCGGCGATCAGCAGACGGGTGCTGGGCACCTCGGCCAGGCCACGCTCTCGCAGCGCTCGCAGCCTGCGCGCCAGAGTGACCAGAGCACGTGAGGTCGGTGCATCGACACCACTTTCGTGCTCGACGATCTTCGCCTCCTTCTCTTCGTCCGGGAAATCCAGATCCGTGGCCACGAAGCGCTGGCGTGTGCTCGGCTTGAGATCCTTGAGCATGCGCTGATAGCCCGGGTTGTACGAGATCACCAACTGAAAGCCCGGCGCGGCCATCAGCAATTCGCCGGTCTTGTCGATGGGCAGCAGGCGCCGGTGATCGGTCAGAGCGTGCAGCACCACCACGGTGTCCTGCCGCGCCTCGACGACTTCATCCAGGTAGCAGATGGCCTCCTCACGTACGGCGCGGGTGAGTGGGCCATCCTGCCAGACAGTGCCGTCATGACGAATGAGGAAGCGCCCAATCAGATCGCTGGCCGACAGGTCATCGTGGCAAGCCACCGTGATCAGCGGCCGGCCCAGCTTCCAGGCCATGTGTTCGACGAAGCGGGTCTTGCCGCAGCCGGTCGGCCCCTTGAGCATGACCGCCAGGCCACGCGCATGGCATCGCTCGAACAGCGCGACCTCGTTGCCGCACGGTACGTAGAACGGCGCCCCTTCGCTTGCCTGCGCCGATGGCGGATATTCGGGCAACGTCACGTCGGGCGTACCTCCGTTTCTGCCAGCCCAGACTCCGTATCGTTCAAGACGAAGCGTGGCGTGTAGCGGAAGAAGTCATAGATGAACAACGCTACGCCTACCGTGAACAGCGAGGCGGTGGTGATCAGCATCACGAAATGGATCTGGATCTTTAGCTGCGCATCCAGATAGCCCATGCCCATGATCCGCTCCAGATAAACCTGTGCGATACCGGCCGTGGCGAAGGACAAGGTCATGCCGAACATGCCGGTGATCTGCAGCCAGAACGCCCAGTAGCCCAGCGCAGTGCCCTGCTCCCGGCGCCCCGCGGTCAGCGATGGCAAGGCATAGCTGATCATCGCCATGACGATCATCGCGTAGGCACCGTAGAACGCGGCATGGCCGTGCATCGCGGTGATCAGGGTGCCGTGGGTCCACTTGTTGACGCTCGGCCAGGTATGCGCCAGGCCCAGCAGCCCGGCACCGAACAGGGAGAACAGCGCACTGCCGATGGTCCAGTGCAATGCCAGCGTATTCGGGTGCGCCAGCCCCGAGCGCCGCATCGCGCCGTAGGCATAGGCCGCCATGCCTACGAGTGCGAGTGGCTCGAGCGCGCTGAAGAAACCGCCAATCGGCAACCAGTAGGTCGGCACGCCGACCCAGTAATAATGGTGCGCCGTCCCGAGGATACCGGCGAGAAACACCAGGCCGACGATCACGTACAGCCACTTCTCCATGACTTCCCGATCCGCGCCGGACAATCGGATCAACAGATAGGCCAGAAAGCCGCCCATGATCATCATCCAGACACCCTCGACCCACAGGTGGATCGTCCACCAGCGATAGAAGATCGAAACCGTGTAGTTCTCGTAGTGCAGCAATGCCGGCAAGTACAGGAGTGCGGCGCTGACGAAGCCGATCATCAGCACCGCCTCCGTCGTCGTGAAGCGCCCCGCTTTGCGGATCGTCATGCCGATGTTGTAGAGAAATATCAGCATGCAGATGACGATGACGATCTTGTGCGGCAGCGGTTGCTCGAGCAGCTTGTTGCCGGTGCCGTAGCGGAACAGGTAGCCGATGATCGCCGTCACGCCCATCAACGTCCAAAGCACCAGTTGGACATAGGCCAGCTTGGTGCTATGCAACTCGGCGCGGGACTCCTCCGGAATCATCCAGTAGGTAGCGCCCATGAAGCCGGTCAGCACCCAGACGATTAGCAGGTTGGTGTGGATCACCTTGGTCACGTCGAACGGCAGGATGTACAGCAGTGGGTCCGGCCCGATGTACTTGGTCGCCGAGAGCAGGCCGAACACCAGCTGCAGGCCGAACAACACCATCGCGACGGCGAAGTACCAGTAAGCGACCGATTGGGACTGATAGCGCATCGTAGTTTCCCCTTGAAGCGAACGTGGGTCGGCTTGGCCGTTCGTGTCACTTGAGCGTTTCGAGATAGGCCGTCAGTTGATCGATCTGCTCATCCGTCAGGCTGCCGTCGTAACCGGTCGGCATGAACGAAGTGCCGTCTGCCGAGTACATCGCACCCGGCACGATGTGCGCGCTGGGTGACACGATCGACTCGCGGATATAGCCGCGCGCGTCCTGCGCCTGCCCCTGGTAGTCGGGCGACGCGACGATAGTCGCCGCCCGGGTCCCGATACCGGCAAGCGTAGGGCCCGCCATATCGGCGCCGGGCGCAGTGGAGTGGCAGGCATTGCAGGCAGGCACCGCGCCGCGGAAAACCTGCTCACCCAGGGCACGCTCGTCATCCCCCGCATCCACTGGTCGAGCCCCAGGCGGCAAGTCGCTACGTTGCTCGCCGCCGGTCCTCAGCGTGTCTGCACCCGGAACGAAACTGCCGGTCACCAGGATCGGCCGCGGCGGCCAGCCCTGGTTGTCCACCTTGCTGACCCAGTCGAGAAAGGCGATCAGGTCATTGATTTCGTCTTCGGCCAGATCCTGCTTGGGCATCAGGCGCCGATGGATCTTCTCGTCGTAGAACTTCGAGGGATCGCGCATATAAGCCTTCAGATATGGCTCGCCGCGATGCTGGGTGATCTTCGTCAGATCGGGCGCGTAGTAGGCGCCTTCGCCGAACAGCGTGTGACAGTTGATGCAGTTGTATTTGTGCCAGACGTCCATCCCGTGCTTGACCTCCGCCGTGATGCTGTCGGCGTTGGTCAGCTGGGGAAACTGCCGGTGGCTGTCCACTGTCAGCCCGATGAACACGAGCGTCGCCACACCGGTTGCGGCAATTGCGAAGAGCCTCGCTTGGCGGTTGTTCATGGCGTGCCCTCAGACATTGATGCCTGTCCAGTGGATGAGCGTCATCGTGAACGCGTAGAGCATTGCGCTGAACATCAGCGCCAGCACGACCGCACTCAGGATCTTCAATGGGCCATAGAGCTTTCGAGCCTGCATGCCTTCTCCTTCGCAGCGTCAGCTGCCGTATGCGCAAACCGCGCTCAGTGCCCGGAGTGCGGGTCGATCGGTTCGGGGCTGGAAAAGATCGAAGAGTCCGCGTCGCCCTTCACCGTCAGCACACCGCTCAGTCCTTTCTCGGCGCGCGACAGGGCGTGATCCACCAGGATGTATCTGCCCGGGTAATCCGCGACGAACTCGACCATGGTTGCGCCGCCGGCAGGCACTAGGGTCGTCTGCACGTCCGTCAGCGGCGGGCTGGTCAGCGAAGCCTGGTCGAATACCTTGTCGAAGATTTCACCGATCACGTGAAAGCTGGAGATCAGGTTGGGGCCACCGACTCCGAAGAAGATGCGCACGCTGTCACCGGCGTTGACTTCCATCTTGTGGGTCTTGGTCAGCGCATCGGTAGCGCCGTTGAACATCATGTGCTGCGGCGTTTCAGCCAGCAGCATGTCCAACGAGAACTCGTGCAGGCCGCGTGCGCCCCTGGGGCTGGCGGTGTACAGCTCACCCTGCATTACGTAGAACTCGTGATCGACCTTCGGCAGTCCGCCCTCGGGCTCGACCAGAATCAGGCCATACATGCCATTGCTGATGTGCTGCGCAACCATTGGGGTCGCGCAGTGATAGACGTAGAGCCCCGGCTGCAGTGCCTTGAAGGTGAAAGAGCGTGTCTGCCCAGGTGCCACCTGAGTAACCGCCGCACCACCTCCCGGGCCGGTCACGGCGTGCAGGTCGATGGAATGGATATGCGCGCTGTCCGGCTCGTTGCTGAGATTGAGGGTGACGGTATCGCCCTCGCGTATCCGCACCATGGGGCCGGGTACCGTGCCGTCGAAGGTCCAGAACTTGTAGGTGCTGCCGTCGGCGAGGCGGCCCTCCTCCTCGGTCGTGCGCAGGTCAAGGGTGATGCTCCTCGGTTCACGATCACCAACCGGCTCGCCTACCTGAGTCGGGTCCTTGGATAGATCCTTGCCTTGTTCGGCGACCGCCGCCGGTCCATCGCCCACGATCAGCTTGCCGACCATGCCCGCAGCCTTGTGGCCCGGCAGCGTGCAGTAGTATTCGAACGTCCCGCTCTTGGTAGCCCGAAACACGATTCCGGTTGCCGCACCCTTACCTGAAACTTCGCTGGACGCGGCATCGAATTCAGGTATGGCGATATCGTGCACTGCGCCGTCGCCGTTGATCAGATTGATCTGTACCACCGCACCTTCCGGCACCCGCAATTCAGGATTCACCTCACCACGTGTCGGGCCGGACTCACTGACATAGACGAGCTTTCCATCCGCGATATCGGTTCTAAGCGTAATCGTGACATCTGGGCGGTAACTTACATCGCTACTGGACTTCGCCTGTGCCCAAAGGGCAGTTGGCAAAACAAGCAACGCGAGCAGCAGAAGCCTAAATAAATGACACATGCCTGAGCCTCTTAACGCCGAGTTAATCTCGATCGTTAGTCTAGCCATGAGAAAAACAGCCGCCGGAAGAAAAACCTCCAGGCTCGCCAATAAATCAAAAGAAGTTTATTTAAAGTTCAGAATAATTGATTAGGTATTAATACCTACTCGAAGTAGATTTGATATAAGTCAAGACCTGCATGGCTCTCGCAGCCAGGCTGCTGGATGAGGGATTAATCCTGGTAGCGAGCCGAAGGAGTCTTTTAGGCAAAGAATTGCCCGACGAACGGTCAGATTTCAAAGTTCTCCTATCAATTAAAACGGCATGCAATGGATTCCTAACTACAATCTTTTTTAAGTTTAAAACTCCACTTCAAACATCGAGCTCTTTCGCCAGCCTCGTCAAACGCGGCACCGGCCAAGCAGTCGAACAGCAATAAGTAAATCCTGGCTACCGTCCTTATGAAATTTAATTAGCGCAAATTAAATTTCACACCGTCTCTCTACATTGCAACCGTTGCGGCCACAGGAGATCGTGATGGCCAAGCCGTTTCGTCGGAAGGCAATCTTCGTCACGTTGAGCGCTCCTCGCGAGCAGGGTGGTCAGGGCGGCGATGCGACGCCCCGGAGCTGTTTGCGGTCGGATATTCAGCATGCGTTATTGGCACTCTGAAGTTCGTCACTGGCCAGCAAAAGCAAGCGCTGCCAGCCAACACCGCAGTTACCGCCATCGTCGGTATCGGCCAGATTCCCGGTGGTTTCGGCCTCGAGGTCGAGCTGCAGCTCAGCCTGCCAAGCCTTGACCGTGAGCTGGCCCAAAGCCTGATCGACGCCGCACATCAGGTTTGCCCGTACCAAAGCAGCCCGCGGGAACATCAACGTCCGCCTGGCTCTGAGCTGATAGCCTCGGACGTCTGCCCCTTTGGCAGAGTAGTCGACTGCAAGCTTACCCCTGCCAACATCAAGTGGCCCTACATTGACCGCTATCAGCTCAATGCAGGGCCATTTCGTACTTCTCGGGCAAAGGCCCGGTGCGTCCGGCCCTTACGACAGACGAAAGCGAGAACGACCCCGCCCACAGGCCATCATCTGCTTCAACCGCGGAAAAAGAGCACTGTCATGACTGATCCGGTGACGATGACGACCGCCCGAACGAGGCTTGCAGGGAGCCGGCGACCGACACGTGCCATGACATAGCCGCCGACAGTCGCCGCTAGCATCATCACCAGCGCTTCGCGCCACAGGATCGCACCGCCGAATGCATATACAGACACGGCGATCGCGGTCAGTACAGACGAAACCAGATTCTTGAGCCCCTGCATCGAGTTGATATATCGATGGCCGAGCAAGCTGAACGCAGCGAGCAGCACGATGCCGAGACCGCCATTGAAGTAGCCACCATAGACGCTGACAAGGGCCAAGGTGAAACCCTGCACCAGTGCATTCGCCTCATCCCCGGTCGAATCGCGCTTGAACCTACGCAATAACCAAGGTCCGAAAGCGAACAGCAACGTCGCAACAAGCAATAGCCAGGGGACGATCGCACGAAATACGTCATCAGGCGTGGTCAGTAACAGGCCCGCCCCTACTGCACCACCGCCCAGGCTGATGGCAACGAGCGTCCCCATCGACAGCGTTGCGGGCGGGCGCAGATCCTCTCGATAGCCCCAGGTACTTGCAAAATAACCAGGTAGAAGCGCGAGCGTCCCTGAAGCATTCGCCGCCACAGCAGGCACGCCGGCATAAACCAATGCCGGGAATGTGAAAAAACTACCGCCACCGGCAATGGCGTTCAGCCCGCCGCCAAGAAAAGCGGCAACCAGCAGAATTGCCCACGTCGTGATCGAATGATCCATGAAAGTTCTACTCCCTTGCGTCCGCGTTTCGAGAATCAGTTTCCAGCGTGCTGGCCAGCGCTTCGAGCGCCGGGGCCAATAGTTCGCTGGCCGCTATGGCTGCCTGCTCGGGGCGGCCCCGGGCTATGGCGTCATAGACGGCCGCGTGTGCCGCATAAGTGGGCTCCGGGAGCTGTTGTTCACCCTCCGTCTTGGCAATGGTGTTTTGCAGCCCCGCCCAAAAGAACTGATACATTTCCAGCAACGTGGCGTTGTGGCTGGCGCGGACAATGCTCAGATGAAAATCGGCGTCTCGTTCGACGAACGCTCCGAGTGACGCCTCATCGCTCCAGGTCCCCCGTGCTCCGAGAGCATCATGTATAGCCTGCAGGTCCTGTTCCGTGCGCCGCGACGCTGCCAGACGCGCGGCTTCGACCTCCAGCGCCCGTCGGACTTCGAGCTGGTCATGCAGCGCGGCGTGGTCGAGTCGCTGAAGCAATCCAGACGGGTCTCGACTGGAAAGCACGAACGTCCCCGCACCCTGGCGAACCTCCAGCACCCCGGTATGAACCAGCGCCCGCACTGCCTCTCTGACGGTATTTCTGCCAACGCCTAAAAAGTTGCTGAGTTGGTTTTCGGTAGGAATTCGCATACCCGGCGACCATTCGCCAGCATTGATCTGTGACCGCATTTGCTCGATCACCCGCTCTACAAGCGAAGAGCGTGAGGTGTGCTGCAGCGACATTGGTTCACCTTCAAATTCATCCTATGTTTCGATCATAGGATGAATCCTGCTCCATCTACAACTCGATGGTTCAATTTGCCAGCAGCAAACTGTGAGCGGCAGACAAGCGCATTGCCTGGAGATGCCGCGAGCGCGGTCAGCCGCGGTGAACTAGCGCAACCTTGCGAATACGGCGAGCAGTTGTCCTCTCGTTCCTGCATAGCCTGGGACCAGGCAAAAGGAGCTATGGCAATGCTCAGAGAGAAACCCGCCAGCCTGGCGTACGCGATAACGAAGCTTGATAAGCTGGCCGCGCTCTACTGTCATTGGGGGTTCCGTGTTTTCACTCAAGCGCAAAGGTGATTTCCGCCTGCAGCTGACCCGCACGCTGAAGCAGCCTGGACGGCACAAGATCGAGCTGTATCTGTTCACTCCGCACGAGAGCAACCTGTCGGCCTGGACCCTCTCGGAAGAGCAGTTTTTCTTTACCACCCTGACGCATAGTTTCGGGCTGCTTGGCATGCCATCGAAGGACCGCATCAGCAAGGCTGACCAATCCTTCGTCCTACTCTCACCGCACTACGAAATCATGTACGGCTCCTGGTTCTTCCAGTACCAGGCCTCGATGGAGCGGTTGCGCCAGCAGATGCTCGCATCCCAGGCTGTGGCAGAACCCGTAGCGCGCGCCCTGCGACTCAGTCAGAACTTTGCGCAACGCCTGCGCAAATCCAGCCCGAAGCAGAGCAACCAGCAGCGCTACTTCCGCCAGATGGACATCTATTTCTCGTGGCATGCCGAGCAATTCCTGCTGGAAAGCATGACCCTCGAGGGCTACGCGGCGCTCGACGAAGAACTCAAGCAATCGGTGGCGAAGTTCCTGCGCCAGGAACGCAGATACCGCAAGGAGTGTGGATATCTGAGCGACTTCCACGGAACCCCTACACGGATATGGAACCGCATGGCGCTGTATCACCGGCTGCTCGAGTACCCGGTACTGTTGCGTTCGAAGATTACGCAGCTTGGGGCCGGCACCCACAAACTGGTCAAGGCGATGTCGACGATGCTGATCATGTCGCTTTTCACCTACTTCCTGTTCAACGCGCGGGATGCCAGTGAGAAGCTCTCGCTCACCCTTCTGCTGGTGATCGCGCTGGTCTATGCCATCCGCGATCTGCTGCGCGACGACATGATCACTGCCATCACCCGCAGACTGCGCAAAGGCAAGCCGCGCTGGAAGATTCGCCTGCTGATGCCCTACACCCGTAAGGTACTCGCACAGCAACGGGTCTGGCTCGACTATCGCAAGCTGCCTGATCTGCCGCCGTTGGTTCGGGAACACTCCGGCAAGTGGGCCGCCAACGAAGAGCGACAGATCATCTGCTATCGCGTTCTGCTGACGCTGGACAAGGCGGCACTGGAGCACGACGAAATTCGGGAGCGGCTCACGCTGGATTGCGAACAGCTTTGCGCGATGATCCAGGCGAGCCACAACAAGCTGTTTGTCCAGGCCGAAGACGATGATTCCGCTAGCGATGACAGCAAAGGTTCAGTCCAGGCCCACCCCATCGAAAAGCAGCACGACTACAACCTGTTGCTGTTGCATACCAATCCCGGCGAGCACTTTCCGTCAGCCCAGCGCTGGCGCCTGAGGCTCGGGACCAGCGGCATCGTACAATGCGAAAACAAGAAGCCCCACTGGCCCGAACCACCGGAGCTGCAACGCTCCGCACGGCATCGACTGAGTCGTCTGTGGCAACGAGGATAAACCCATACTGCACTACGCATACTCTGCTGGTGAGCACGCAAACCGCGGCAGTACGGAATCGTAACCTCACGTATTAAAATCGCAGATACAAAAAAGCCCCTGTTACGGGGCTTTTAGAGATTTTCGATTCTTCTTGCAAAGCCTCGAAATCATGTGATGGTGCGGACGGAGAGACTCGAACTCTCACACCTTGCGGCGCCAGAACCTAAATCTGGTGTGTCTACCAATTTCACCACGTCCGCCAAGCAGGACTTAAACGAAAACGCCAGGCAATGCCTGGCGCTTTCTGGAATATGGGGTGGACGAAGGGGATCGAACCCTCGACACCAGGAGCCACAATCCTGTGCTCTACCAACTGAGCTACGCCCACCATATTGCATTTGCTTGTGCCAGAGCCCGAAATGGCGCACCCGGCAGGACTCGAACCTGCGACCATCCGCTTAGAAGGCGGATGCTCTATCCAGCTGAGCTACGGGCGCTTTATCTGCATTCTGTTCGGAGCGCAGACTTGAAGCTCCGGCTATTGAAGAAGTCACCCTCTCCGAAAGCCATCTTACCCAGCAGCAGGCTGTGCTCGACAAGCGGGGCGAATGTTATAGAGGCTCCAAACAGTCGTCAACAGCAAATTGAAAAAAATTTCAGTTAGATAAAGGAGTTACAGGTGCTGATGGCTGCTTCGCCTTTGCCACATCGCCGCGACATGCGAGAATACGCGCCCTTTCCAAGTCCTCTCCAATGGTTAACCAAGCGTCATGACCGCAAAACTGATCGACGGTAAAACGATTGCTGCCAACATTCGCCAACAGATCTCCGGTCGTGTTGCCGAACGCCGCGCCCAAGGGCTTCGCGCTCCCGGCCTCGCCGTGATCCTGGTGGGCAGCGACCCAGCTTCCCAGGTTTATGTGGCGCACAAGCGCAAGGATTGTGAGGAAGTGGGCTTCAACTCCGTGGCCCATGACCTGCCGAGCGATACTCGTCAGGAAGATCTGCTTGCGCTGATCGATCAGCTCAACGACGACACGTCCATCGACGGCATCCTTGTGCAACTGCCGCTGCCAAAGCACCTCGATGCTTCGCAACTGCTCGAGCGCATCCGTCCGGACAAGGATGTGGATGGTTTCCATCCCTATAACGTCGGCCGCCTCGCCCAACGCATGCCGCTGCTGCGCCCTTGCACGCCAAAGGGAATCATCACGTTGCTGGAGAGCACCGGTGTCGATCTGCATGGCCTGGATGCGGTCGTTGTGGGTGCATCCAACATTGTCGGTCGCCCAATGGCGCTGGAGCTGCTGCTGGCTGGCTGCACCACCACCGTTACCCACCGCTTCACCCGCAACCTCGAAGAGCACGTTCGCCGTGCCGATCTGGTCGTGGTAGCGACGGGCATCACCGGCCTGGTGAGGGGTGAATGGATCAAGCCAGGAGCGATCATCATCGACGTAGGCATCAACCGCCAGGCCGACGGGCGCCTACTGGGCGACGTCGAATTCGGACCAGCCAGCGAACGCGCCGCCTGGATCACCCCGGTTCCGGGTGGAGTAGGCCCGATGACTCGTGCCTGCCTGCTGGAAAATACGCTGCACGCCGCCGAGCATCTGCATCGGTAATTGCAGAAGATGAAACAAGAACGGCACCTTTCGGTGCCGTCTTTTTATCCCGACGCTACTTACTCAGCCAGACGCCAGGTCGTCCCGCCTTTGCCATCCTCCAGCACCACCCCCATCGCGGTGAGCTGGTCGCGGATACGATCGGATTCCGCCCAGTTCTTTTCAGCCCGAGCCGTGAGGCGCGCAGCGATCAACGCCTCGACCTCAGTGGCATCGACTTTCCCCGCCGCACCAGCTTGCAGGAAAGTTTCAGGCTCGAGTTGCAGCACGCCCAATACATCCGCCAGCTCCTTGAGACGTGCAGCCAGCGCCGCCGCGGCGGGCAGATCGGACTCACGCAGACGGTTCACCTCACGGATCATCTCGAATAGCACCGCGCAGGCTTCCGGCGAGTTGAAGTCGTCATCCATCGCCGCAGCGAAGCGCGCAACAAACTCATCGCCGCCGGCAGGCTGAGCCTCCGGCAGACCCTTGAGGCCATTGTAAAAACGCTCCAGCGCGCTCTTGGCTTCGCGCAAGCTGTCTTCGGAGTAGTTGATCGGGCTGCGATAGTGGCTGGAAACCAGCAGATAGCGCACCACCTCGGGATGGTACTTTTCCAGCACTTCGCGAATGGTGAAGAAGTTGCCCAGGCTCTTGGACATCTTCTCGCCATCGACACGCACCGCGCCGGCGTGCATCCAGGCATTGGCGTACTGCTTGCCGGTGGCTGCTTCGCTCTGCGCGATCTCGTTCTCATGGTGCGGGAACACCAGGTCCGGGCCACCACCATGAATGTCGAAGGTCTCGCCCAGGCAGCAGGTCGACATCACCGAGCACTCGATATGCCAGCCCGGACGACCGGCACCCCAGGGCGAATCCCAGCTCGGCTCACCTGGCTTCGCGCCCTTCCACAGCACGAAATCCAGTGGATCTTGCTTGGCCTCATCGACCTCGATGCGCGCGCCGATCTTCAGGTCCTCGATCTTGCGCCGCGACAGCTTGCCGTAACCGACGAACTTGCCGACCCGGTAATAGACATCACCATTGCCCGGTGCATAGGCGAAGCCTTTATCGATGAGCGTCTGGATCATCGTGTGCATGCCGGCGATATGGTCCGTCGCACGTGGCTCGATATCCGGACGCAGCACGTTGAGGCGAGTTTCGTCCTCGTGCATGGCGGCGATCATGCGCTCGACCAGCGCCTGGAACGGCTCGCCGTTCTCGCTGGCACGACGAATGATCTTGTCGTCGATGTCGGTGATGTTACGTACGTAGGTCACATCGTAGCCGCGATGGCGCAGCCAACGGGTGACCACGTCGAACGCGATCATCACCCGTGCATGACCGATGTGGCAGAAGTCATAGACCGTCATGCCACAGACGTACATGCGCACCTTGTTGTCTTCCAGCGGGCGGAACGCTTCCTTGGTCTTGGTCAGCGTGTTGTAGATCGACAGCGCCATCATTGACCCCAGGAGTCACGCAGCGTGACGGTGCGGTTGAAGACAGGGGCGCCCGGCTTACTGTCCCTGATGTCGGCGCAGAAATAGCCTTCGCGCTCGAACTGAAACCGCTCCTCAGGTTCGGCATTGGCTAGCGATGGCTCTGCACGGCAACCCTTGAGCGCGACCAGCGACTCCGGATTGATGTTGTCGAGGAAGCTACCGCCCTCCTCGTCCTTTTCCGGATTGGCCGAGCGGAACAGGCGATCGTACAGGCGCACCTCGCACTCTACGCTCTCGGCGGCCGGCACCCAGTGGATCACGCCCTTGACCTTGCGTCCTTCCGGATTCTTGCCGAGGGTGTTCTCGTCATAGGAACAGCGCAGCTCCAGGATATTGCCCTGATCATCCTTGACGGCTTCATCGGCACGAATGACGTAGCTGCCGCGCAGGCGGACCTCGCCGCCCGGAATCAGCCGTTTGAACCCTGCCGGAGGGACTTCCTCGAAGTCGCCGGCGTCGATATAGATTTCGCGGCTGAATGGCAGCACCCGTACGCCCATATCCTGCTTGGGATGGCGCGGCAGTTCGAGGTTCTCGACCTGACCTTCCGGATAGTTGGTAATCACCACCTTGAGCGGTTTGAGCACGCACATGGCACGGGCTGCGTTGGCATCGAGATCTTCGCGGATGGCGAACTCCAGCATACCGATGTCGACGACGCCACCGGCGCGATTCACACCGATCATGTCGCAGAAGTTGCGGATCGACGCCGGGGTGTAACCGCGACGACGAAAGCCCGAAAGCGTCGACATCCGCGGGTCGTCCCAACCACTCACATGCTTCTCATCGACCAGCTGCTTGAGCTTGCGCTTGCTGGTGATGGTGTAGTTCAGGTTGAGGCGGGCGAATTCGTACTGACGCGGCTGCGCCGGCACCGGCAAGCTGGCCAGGAACCACTCGTACAGCGGACGGTGATCCTCGAATTCCAATGTGCAGATCGAATGCGTGATGCCCTCAATCGCGTCAGATTGGCCATGAGTGAAATCGTAGCTAGGGTAGATGCACCACTTGTCGCCGGTCTGGTGATGATGCGCGTGGCGAATGCGATAGAGGATAGGATCGCGCAGGTTCATGTTGGGCGAAGCCATGTCGATCTTCGCCCGTAGCGCACGGGCACCATCCGGGAATTCGCCGGCTTTCATGCGCGCAAACAGATCGAGATTTTCCTCCACCGACCGCTCCCGGAACGGGCTGTTCTTGCCGGGTTCGGTCAGGCTGCCACGATATTCACGCGCTTGCTCAGGCGTCAGATCACAAACATAGGCCTTGCCGGCCTTGATCAGGTGGACAGCCCACTCGTGCAGCTGATCGAAATAGTTGGAGGCATAGCGCTCCTCGCCCGCCCACTGAAAGCCCAGCCATTCGACATCACTCTTGATGGCGTCGATGTATTCCTGGTCTTCCTTGGCCGGGTTGGTATCGTCGAAGCGCAGGTTGCACTCACCACCGAACTCCTTCGCCAGACCGAAATTCAGGCAGATCGATTTGGCGTGGCCGATATGCAGGTAGCCATTGGGCTCAGGCGGGAAGCGGGTAACGATCTTGGCGTGCTTGCCGGAATCCAGGTCGGCCTGGACGATCGGACGGAGAAAGTTGCTAGCGGCGGGAGTCTCGGGCTTGCTCATGATGTCCTTAACGATCAGCGAGTGCGGCTCAGGGTAGGCCGACCAAATCAAAGCGCTTATCATAGCGGACCCGTCAACCCCCTGACAGAGCAATACGCCCAAGGCGGCATTGCCATCAGCGCTTGACGGCGTTCGGTACGACGACCCTTGCAGCGGCCTGCCCCGCACTTGGCCAGCCCCACGAAAACGGAATCTCTCCCCGATGATCAAACTGCACACCAACTATGGCGTCATCACCGTCAACCTGTTCGAAGACAAAGCGCCGGAAACCACTGCCAACTTCAAGGAATACGTGAAGAGCGGTCACTACGACGGCACCATCTTCCATCGCGTGATCAGCAACTTCATGATCCAGGGTGGCGGTTTCGAGTCTGGCATGAAGCAAAAGCCGACTCGCGCGCCCATCAAGAACGAGGCCAACAACGGCCTGTCGAACAAGACCGGCACCCTGGCCATGGCCCGCACCATGGAGCCACACTCCGCTTCCGCGCAGTTCTTCATCAACGTGAAGGACAACGACTTCCTCGACCACAGCGCGCCAACCGTTCAGGGCTGGGGTTACGCCGTGTTTGGCGAAGTAACCGAAGGCATGGACGTGGTCGAAAAGATCAAGGCCGTGGCGACCACCATGAAGTCCGGCCACCAGGACGTTCCGGTGGAGGATGTGGTGATCGAGAAAGCGGAAATCGTCGAGTAACCGCGAGTGATCCTGCTGATCTCCGATCTGCACCTGGAAGAGGAACGCCCGGACATTACCCGGGCGTTTCTGCATTTTCTCGCCACTCGCGCCCGCCAGGCCGAAGCGCTGTACATCCTCGGCGACTTTTTCGAGGTCTGGATCGGCGACGACGCCATGACGCCCTTCCAGCAATCTATCGCCAACGCGTTACGCGCCCTGAGCGAACGCGGTACGCGCATCTACCTGATGCATGGCAATCGTGACTTCATGCTGGGCAAGGGCTTCTGCCGCGCGGCGGGCTGCACGCTGCTGGGCGACCCCAGTGTGGTCGAGTTCGGCGGTGAGCGTGTCCTGCTGATGCATGGCGACAGCCTGTGTACCCGCGACGAAGGCTACATGCGGCTACGGCGCTTGCTGCGCAATCCGCTCAGCCTGTTCATCCTGCGTAATCTACCGCTGTCCACTCGCCGAAAACTGGCGCGCAAACTGCGCGATGAAAGTCGCGCCCAGACGCGCATGAAGGCTTCGGACATCATCGATGTCACCCCGGAACTGATCCCTCGCGTGCTCGCCGAGCATGGCGTGCGGACCCTGATACATGGCCACACCCATCGCCCCGCGACACATGAACTGGAAGTCGACGGCCACCCGGCGCGGCGTATCGTGCTCGGCGATTGGGACCAGCAAGGCTGGGCGTTACAGGTCGACGAGAGCGGCTTCCAGCAAGCCCCATTCGATCTGAATTAAGCCGCCAGCGGTACGCCGCTGTGAAAGCGAAATTCGGCGTCCGGGCTTTCGATCAGCTCGCGCTCGCGTTCACGCACCCGGATGATCGTCGCATCGACATCGGCCGCATCGCCGTATTGGTACGCCAGCTTGAGATAGTCCTGAAAGTGCCGCGCTTCCGATTTGAGCAGCCCGTGGTAGAACTTGCCCAACTCCTCATCCAGATGCGGAACCAGCATGGCGAAACGCTCGCAGGAACGTGCCTCGATAAAGGCACCGATCACCAGCGTATCGGTTAGCCGGTACGGCTCATGATTACGTACGAGTTCGCGCAGCCCAGCTGCGTAGCGTGACGAGCCAACGTTTTTCAGGGGGATCTCCCGTCGGCGTACGATCGCCAGCACCTGCTCGAAATGACGCAACTCCTCACGGGCGAGGCGCGACATCTTGTTCTGCAGGTCCGGCTTATCGACGTAGCGGAACATCAACTGAAACGCCGCGCCTGCCGCCTTTTTCTCGCAATTGCCATGATCGATCAGCATCACATCCTGATTCTGCAACGCTGCATCCACCCATGCGGCAGGTGTGGCACAACCGAGAAATTCGTTGAGATCAGGAAGCATGTCTAGCCTTGCATATTCAGGAACATAATAAGCCGGCAGTTACATGGCACCGCCGAACACTGGGCGGGCATTATTGCGAATGCCGCGCGGAGCAGCCAGCCTTGCTTGATATACATCACGGCCGGCATCGCAGGCTTGTCTATAGTTGACCAACCCGAATCTGGAAATGGAGCCGATCATGCAAGCCATTCGCTGCATCCTCGTGGTAATTGACCCGAACCAGCCACAAGAGCTGGCACTCAAACGTGCGCGACTGATCGCAAGTGTCAGCCAGTCCCACCTGCATCTGCTGGTGTGCGATGCCAAGCACGACCACAGTGCCCATCTGACTGCATTGAGCGAGCAACTGACGGGCGAAGGCCATCAAGTGACCACCCAACAGGCGTGGCACGAGAGCATCCATCAGACCATCATCAACGTGCAGCAGGCCGAAGGTTGCGGACTGGTGGTCAAGCAGCACGTGCCGGACAATCCCCTCAAGCGCGCCCTGCTCACCCCCGAAGACTGGAAGCTGCTGCGCTATTGCCCCAGCCCGGTACTGATGGTGAAAACCGACAAGCCTTGGACAGGTGGAAACATTCTCGCCGCGGTGGACGTCGGCAACGCCGATCTGGAACACCGCACGCTGCACGCGACGATCATCAATCACGGCTATGAGATCGCCAGCCTCGCCGACGGCAAACTGCACGTCATCAGTGCGCATCCTTCAGCGATGCTTTCGGCCGCCGACCCGGCATTCCAGCTCAAGGAAACCATCGAAGCCCGCTACAGAGACGCCTGCAAGCAGTTCCAGGAAGAGTTCCAGATTCCCGACGCCCAGCTACATGTCGAGGAGGGTCCGGCCGATGCGCTGATTCCGCGCGTTTGCCATCAGCTCAAGGCCGTCGTCACCGTGATCGGCACCGTGGCAAGAACCGGATTTTCTGGCGCGCTGATGGGTAACACTGCCGAGGTAGTGCTCGACACGCTGGAAAGCGACGTCCTGGTGCTCAAGCCCAACGACATAATCGATCACCTCGAAGACCTGGTTCGCCACTGAGTCAGGCTAATCTGAGCGAAAGCGCTGGTCCGCAGGGCTTTCATCAGACCCTGGAGTCGATACCTTCAGCCAAGAAGCGCGGCGCGATGTAGCGTTCGTAATGCGCCTCGGAAAGCAGGAAGAACTCCTGATCGATCGCGTCGCGCAGTTCCGGCAGCGGTCGGTCACGGAATTCGGGTAGCAAAGCAACGCCATAAGCTTCGAGCTGCTGAATCACCCGTGCACCGCGCGCGATCAACTGATAGGCCCAGCAATAAGGCGACTGCCCCACTACGAAGCGGATCTGCCGCGTCTCCAGCTGCTGGCGCAACAGCTCGGCATCGAACACTTCAAGCTTGGCTGCCATGACCTGTGCCAGGAGGATTTCCAAACGCCGCCACACCGCCCGTTTTTCCTCTTCGCCATAGGCGTTCCAGTTAACCACCTCATGATGGAATCGCTTGCATCCACGGCAGACGATATCGCCGTACACCGTCGAGCAAAGACCAATGCAGGGAGTTTTGATGCGCTGTGAGGACATGACTGAAGCAGGTTGATGGCGGGTCGAGCATCTTAGACTTTTGTCCTACCAGGGTCACCCTTGTTTGAAGCGCGGACACCTCGCACATCGCCACAGGCCCAGGCCCCGCGGGCCCGAGCGAAATCTGTCGCGCAAGCTCACGCAGCCTACGCGGCGATCACCACTGGCGCTCGACTTAACTTTCGGGGCCATTTCCAGTAGTATCGGCCCGCCGTTTTTGGCGCCACATTCCATACGAAGCTGTTTTCAAAGCGTCACGAGCACAGTTGAACCGGCTGCGTGCCGGATGCGCGGATTTGCCTCTCTCCTGCCCATCCGGCCTCGCCTGCCCGGCGTAAAACTTTGAAAACAGCTTCCGGATGCGCGTCCCGAAACACCCAAGGGACCAATGATGAGGGTAAAAACTGTGCTTGAAGCCTATCGCAAACACGTAGAAGAGCGTGCCGCCCAGGGCGTCGTGCCCCAGCCGCTGAACGCCGAGCAAACCGCAGGTCTGGTCGAGCTGCTGAAGAACCCGCCGGCCGGCGAAGAAGAATTCCTCGTTGATCTGATCACCAACCGCGTCCCTGCTGGCGTCGACGAAGCCGCCTACGTCAAGGCCGGTTTCCTGTCCGCCCTGGCCAAAGGCGAAACCTCCTCGCCGTTGCTGAGCAAGCAGCGCGCCGTCGAGCTGCTGGGCACCATGCAGGGCGGTTACAACATCGCCACTCTGGTCGATCTGCTGGACAGCGCCGAGCTGGGCGCAGTTGCCGCCGAGCAGCTGAAGCACACGCTGCTGATGTTCGACGCCTTCCACGACGTAGCCGAGAAAGCCAAAGCCGGTAACGAGCATGCCAAGGCTGTGATGCAGTCCTGGGCCGACGGCGAGTGGTTCACCAACCGCCCGGCAGTCGCCGAAAAAGTCTCCCTGTCCGTATTCAAGGTCACCGGCGAAACCAACACCGACGACCTGTCGCCTGCTCCGGATGCCTGGTCGCGCCCTGACATCCCGCTGCACGCCCTGGCCATGCTGAAAATGGCCCGCGACGGCATCAACCCGGACGTACCGGGCTCGGTCGGCCCGATCAAGCAGATGGAAGAACTGAAGGCCAAAGGCTTCCCGGTTGCTTACGTCGGCGACGTGGTCGGCACCGGTTCCTCGCGCAAGTCGGCCACCAACTCCGTACTGTGGTTCTTCGGTGACGACATCCCGAACGTGCCGAACAAGCGCGCCGGTGGCTTCTGCTTCGGCACCAAGATCGCTCCGATCTTCTACAACACCATGGAAGACGCCGGCGCCCTGCCGATCGAATTCGATTGCAGCAACCTGGCCATGGGCGACGTGATCGACGTCTATCCGTACGCTGGCAAGGTTTGCAAGCACGGCACCGATGAAGTCATCACCACCTTCGAACTGAAAACCGACGTCCTGCTGGACGAGGTCCGTGCTGGCGGTCGTATTCCGCTGATCATCGGCCGCGGCCTGACCGAGAAGGCCCGCGCCGAGCTGGGTCTGGCACCGTCCACGCTGTTCAAGAAGCCGGAAGCGCCGGCCGACAGCGGCAAAGGCTTCACCCTCGCGCAGAAGATGGTCGGTCGCGCCTGCGGCCTGCCGGAAGGCCAGGGCGTACGTCCGGGCACCTACTGCGAACCGAAGATGACCACAGTCGGCTCCCAGGACACCACCGGCCCGATGACCCGCGACGAGCTGAAGGACCTGGCTTGCCTGGGCTTCTCCGCCGACCTGGTCATGCAGTCGTTCTGCCATACCGCTGCCTATCCGAAGCCGATCGACGTCAACACCCACCACACCCTGCCGGACTTCATCATGAACCGCAGCGGCGTGTCCCTGCGTCCGGGCGACGGCATCATCCACAGCTGGCTGAACCGCATGTTGCTGCCGGATACCGTTGGTACCGGTGGTGACTCGCACACCCGCTTCCCGATCGGTATCTCCTTCCCGGCCGGTTCCGGCCTGGTCGCCTTCGCTGCCGCCACTGGCGTCATGCCGCTGGACATGCCGGAATCCGTACTGGTGCGCTTCAAGGGTCAGATGCAGCCTGGCATCACCCTGCGCGACCTGGTTCATGCCATCCCCTACTACGCCATTCAGCAGGGCCTGCTGACTGTCGAGAAGAAGGGCAAGAAGAACATCTTCTCCGGCCGCATCCTCGAAATCGAAGGTCTCAACCAGCTCACCGTGGAGCAGGCATTCGAGCTGTCCGACGCTTCCGCCGAGCGTTCGGCTGCTGGCTGCACCATCAAGCTGCCGGAAGACTCGATCGCCGAGTACCTGAAGTCCAACATCACCATGCTGCGCTGGATGATCAGCGAGGGTTACGGTGATGCCCGCACTCTGGAGCGCCGCGCTCAGGCGATGGAAGCATGGCTCGCCGATCCGAAGCTGCTGGCAGCAGACAAGGACGCCGAATACGCTGCAGTGATCGAAATCGACCTGGCCGAAGTGAAAGAGCCCGTGCTCTGCGCACCGAACGACCCGGACGATGCGCGCCTGCTGTCCACCGTTGCTGGCGAGAAGATCGACGAAGTCTTCATCGGTTCCTGCATGACCAACATCGGTCACTTCCGCGCTGCCGGCAAGCTGCTCGACAAGGTCAAGGGTGGCATTCCGACCCGCCTGTGGCTGGCTCCGCCGACCAAGATGGACGCTCACCAGCTGACCGAGGAAGGCTACTACGGCATCTACGGCAAAGCGGGCGCGCGTATGGAAATGCCGGGCTGCTCCCTGTGCATGGGTAACCAGGCTCGCGTTCAGACCGGTTCGACTGTCGTGTCCACGTCGACCCGTAACTTCCCGAACCGCCTGGGCGACGCCACCAACGTCTACCTGGCATCGGCCGAACTGGCAGCGGTAGCCTCCATTATCGGCAAGCTGCCGACAGTCGGGGAATACATGGAGTACGCGAAGAACATCGATAGCATGGCTGCCGATATCTATCGCTACCTGTCTTTCGACCAGATCGCCGAATTCCGTGACGCTGCGGAGAAGGCCAAGATCAAGGTCGTCGAAGTCTGATGACGCCGTAAAGCAATAAAAAACCCCGCCTCGGCGGGGTTTTTTATTGCCTGGCTGTCGTCGTTGCCCGTCTGCTTCCATCGAAACGGCGACCAACGTCTACACACGTATCCGCTGTAGCAATGCCGTGTCGGTCAACCAGCCATCACCGTGCAGCACCCGCCACAGCAAAATCATCACGTAGAAATAGTTGCTTTTCCTACGGACAAAGAAAAGCCCGGACTAGCCGGGCCTTTCTAGATATAGCTAACCCAGATTACTGAACCTGAGCTTCCACTTCTGCTTCAACGCGACGGTTGATCTGACGACCTTCCTCGGTGGCGTTGTCAGCAACCGGACGGGACTCACCGTAACCTACGGAGTTCACGCGACCGCCTTCAACACCGTACTCGTTGACCAGAACGTTGCGCACTGCTTCGGCACGACGCTCGGACAAACGCTGGTTGTACTGGTCAGTACCAACGGAGTCGGTGTGACCTTCGACAGTGGTGTTGGTCTGCGGGTACTGCTGCATGAAGTCAGCGAGGTTCTTGATGTCGCTGTAGCTTTCTTCACGAACGCGCGACTTGTCGAAATCGAACTTGACGTCCAGTTCGACGCGGACCAGTTCAGGAGCTGGCTCCGGCTCAGTGTCCACGATCGGAGCCGGTGCCGGCTCTGGAGTCGGCTCGACCGCTGCAACCTCGCGAGCACCGCCACCGAAGTTCAGACCGACACCAACGCCAGCCATCCACTCGGCTTCGTCTGCATCGATGTTGTACATGCCGTCGACGCTGGCCTTGGCAAAGAAGTTCTCGGTGAAGTAGTACTTCAGACCGGTACCAACATTGGCGAAGGTGCTGCTGTCACGGCCGCTACGAGCCGCCTGACCGATGCTCTGATGAGCCACGCCAGCAGAGACGTACGGACGCAGGCCTACGCCTGGCGCGCCGAAGTGGTAGGCAGCGTCCAGAGAAGTAAGGCTGCCCTTGATGTTCTTGTGACTGCCATCGGCGCCGACCGGATCCTTGGAAGTCAGGTCATGATATTCACCGTAGGACAGGCCCAGAGACACGTCGTCGGTAAGGAAGTAGCTGACGCCAGCGCCGTAGAGCTCGCCGTCACGCTGCACGTCACGCGAGCTATCGGTGAAATAGTGCTTACCGAACGCTTCCACTTCTACGGCACCCTGACCCTGGGCCAGCGCGTTGAGAGAAGTGGCGGCAACCATCGAACCGATAACTACGCCTAAGGTGTTTTTAAGTTTCATCCGTAAATCCCCATCTGGTGGTTAGAATCAGAACAATCTAAGGAAACCGGCTGTCTGTATGCCCAAGCTGTTCGCAAGGTATCAGACAAATTTCCAGGATTAAGTTTCAGTAGTATCGGAAAATTTTTCGCGCAGCTTATCGAGCGCTCGCTTGTAACGCATCTTCGTTGCGCTCAAACCCATATGCATGATGTCCGCGATTTCCTGAAACTCAAGTTCAGCAACAAAACGCAACACCAATATCTCTCGATCGATCGGATTCACATGCACGAGCCAACGGTCGAGCCCGGTTTTCTCTTCGATCTTCGGCGCTTTCTCGTCGGACGCCTCTTCAAGCGGATCGAGACTGAGCGCGTCAAGCAAGCGCCGCTTACGGCGTTCTTTGCGATACTGAGTAATACACTCGTTATACGTGATGCTATATAGCCACGTCTTGAATTTCGATTTTCCCTCGAAGTTTTTCAGCCCATATAAAACCTTGAGCATAACTTCCTGACATACATCATCGGCGTCCCGCTCGTTCCCCAAGTAACGCGCACATACATTGAACAGCGTGCGCTGATATCGCCGCATGAGCTCTTCATATGCGCGCGTTATATGAAATAGTTCGACATGAGCGTGCTGCACCAGCTCTTCGTCGGTGAGCTGGCGGGGGTCGTAGCGCGATATGGACGATGGGGTTTTAGTCAAGACGCTTCGAGCCGACAGTCGGAGGCACGGCCGCCATTTAAGCAAACCGGAAAAAAGGCGACGTACTTTACCAGAATCGCAAGGCTAACGGCTGCCAACGCGTTGTTCGAGCAGCACTTTGTTAGCAACAGAAGCCAGTTCGCCGTCGTCGGTCAGTAGCAATGTCTTGACCGTTCCGATCTCCTCGATCTGTCCTTCGATATCCGCCAAGCTCACTCGCTGCCCCACCTCGTAAAGCTCACGCACGTAGATGCCAGCCAGAATCTGCGATACCAGCTCGCGGCTACCGAGGCCAAACGCAAGCGCAACTGCCAGACCGACAGTGATCAGCACGATGGCGATGACATAGTTGAGGAGTTCGGTCTTGACCTCGAGCTGCCCGATCGCAACAGAGATGCTGATGATGATCACCAGCCCTTGCGCCATACGCGCCAAGCCATTGGCATAATCCAGCCCGACGCCCTCTGCCGCGCCACGAACCAGGCCGCTGAGCAACTGCGCCAGGAGAACGCCAGCGAGCAGGATCAGTGCCGCACCGAAAACCTTGGGTACGTAGAGGGCCAGCATATCCAGCGTCGCCGATACTCGCTCCAGCCCCAGCGATTCGGCAGCCGAAACCAGGAAGATGAGCAACACGAACCAGTACACGACCTTGCCGATCAGAGCGGAAACCGGAATCCGGATCCCCGCCCGCCCCAGCAGCTTGGTCAGCCCGGTACCCGCCATCAGTCGGTCCAGGCCCACCTTGGCAAGCACTTTGGAAAGCAGGGTATCGAGGAGCTTCGCGACGACGAAACCAAGCAGGACGACGACCAAAGCGCCGAACAACCGGGGGATGAACGCGGCGACAGAGGCCCAGAGGGAGCTCATCGCCGACAACAGACTTTGGGTCCAGGGATCGAATTCCATGATCAGTCAGCCTTATCGAACGAACAGTTGGGTGTTTCCCGGCGGGAAACCGGAGCGACATGACCTGAGCCGCTGCTGACTGCGATCATCAAGGCCTGCAGCCAATGACCGATCAGTCCGAACAGGTCGCCAGCGCCAACCTGCCGGTTGGCCGTTTTCAGGACACGGCCCAGACAAGCGTCGTCGTCATGAGCCGAGGGCTTGTTGAGCAGGTCGCGCAGGGATTCTTCAAAGGGATCGCGCATGCAAACCTCGCTAAAGTATGTGGGCTAGACGGCTTTCAGTTAGGTGGGAGTCACATTCACACCCAACGCAGTCGGCGCAGGACCCACCACTGCAACAGCGCAACACCGCCGATGAGCATGCAGGCAACGACGAACCCGTAGGAAAACTCTGCTCCAGGAATACCACCCACGTTGATCCCCAGCAGCCCGGTCAAAAAGCTCAGCGGCAGGAAAAAGCCGGTGATGACAGCAAGCAGGTACATGGTGCGGTTCATCCGCTCGCTCAACCGGCGATGTTCCGACTCCAACACCAGGTTCACGCGCTCGCGGACCATCTCGAGTTCTTCCAGGTAACGGATGAGCCGGTTGCTCAACTCGTTCCAGTACTCTGTGTCATCCTCGGCAAACCAGCTCGGTTGATTACGCGTCATCTGGCCGTAGAGCTCACGCTGTGGCAGCAGGAAGCGCCGCAAGCTCGCGGCCTGCCGGCGCAAGGAAAGCATCGAAGCGTGCTCCAAGGTGTATTGCTCATCACCCTCGAGCCGCTCTTCCTCGGCGTCAATGCGCTCAGTCAGCTGAGTGACCAGGTCATCGACTCGCTCGGTCATCGCCTCTGCCAAATAGAGCAGCAGTTCAGAGGTCGATTTCGGCCCCCTACCCTCCGACAGCAATCCAATCACTACTTCGGTGGAGCGCAGTGGCCGAAGGCGAAGCGAAATGACCCGCTTTCGATCGGCAAATACACGTACGGAAACCATATCTTCCGGTTCGGCATCGGGGTTCAGATTCACCCCTCGCAAGAACAGCAAGAGCTCTTCCTGCGGCAATGCCAAGACGCGCGGACGCGTATTTTCCTCAAGCAGTACATCGCAAGCGAACCCACTGAGCCCGCTTCGCCTGCGCAGCCAATCCTGCGCCTGGGGCTGGCCGCGGTCCCAATGCAGCCAGACGCTCTCATTGGCCGCAAGCTGCAGTTCAGGCAGATCGCTATAGGCAATCTGGCGAGCCCCGCCGCTGCCATCGAGAACAAAGGCGTGGATCAGCCCGTGCTGTTCGCTTTCGGTTTCCCGCATCTATCCGTTCCGTCGCTAGTCATGAAAAGCCCGGCATCGCCGGGCTCAGGAGTGATGGCAAATACAGCCTTAAAGCCGGTTTACTCCGGCATGGAAAGCGGCTCAGGCGACACGATGATGCCGTTGTTGTCGGCATATACGTATTCACCGGGACGGAACGTCACACCGCAAAACGTCACCGGAACGTTGAGATCACCGATCCCACGCTTGTCCGTCTTCATCGGATGGCTAGCTAGTGCCTGGACGCCCAGTTCGGTCTGCGCGAGCACGTCAACATCACGAACACAGCCATAGATGACCAAGCCTGCCCAGCCGTTGCGCGCCGCCTTTTCCGCAAGCATGTCGCCCAGCAGTGCACGACGCAGCGAGCCACCGCCGTCGACCACCAGCACCTTGCCGGTTCCGTCGACGTCGACCTGGTCCTTGACCAGCGAATTGTCCTCGAAACATTTGATGGTCACGATCTCGCCACCGAAGGAATCGCGACCACCGAAGTTGCTGAACAGCGGCTCGACGACCTGCACCAGGTCCGGATAGGCATCGCACAGATCGGGCGTGACGTATTGCATGGGAAACTCCTTCTGCTTGGAAATTACGGCGACATCCAGCGTACAGCCATTTTAGGCGCGCATATTAGCTGCTGGATGCTCTAGGCGGAACGAAATCGCTGGAATGACGATTATCAGCACCAACAAAAACGGGGCTGACGCCCCGTTTCTGTTACCGACTCAACCGTCAGATCTCACGATCGGCCAGGAAGAACCAAGTATCGAGCACCGAGTCCGGATTCAGGGAGACGCTCTCGATGCCCTGTTCCATCAGCCACCTGGCCAGATCCGGGTGATCCGAAGGCCCCTGACCACAGATACCGATGTACTTGCCAGCCTTGTTGCACGCCTGGATGGCGTTGGCCAGCAGCTTCTTCACCGCCGGATTACGCTCATCGAACAGGTGGGCGATGATCCCGGAGTCGCGGTCCAGGCCGAGGGTCAGCTGGGTCATGTCGTTCGAGCCGATGGAGAAGCCATCGAAGAACTCCAGGAACTCGTCTGCCAGCAGCGCATTGGACGGCAGCTCGCACATCATGATGACTCGCAGGCCGTTCTCGCCGCGCTTGAGGCCGTACTTGGCCAGCAGATCGACGACTTGTGACGCTTCGCCCAGGGTACGAACGAAAGGCACCATGAGCTCGACGTTGGTCAGGCCCATCACGTCGCGGACCTTCTTCATCGCGCGGCATTCGAGTTCGAAGCAGTCACGGAACGAATCGCTGATATAGCGGGAGGCACCGCGGAAGCCGAGCATCGGGTTCTCTTCTTCCGGTTCGTACAACTTGCCGCCGATCAGGTTGGCGTACTCGTTCGACTTGAAGTCCGACAGGCGCACGATGACCTTCTTCGGCCAGAACGCAGCGGCCAGAGTGCTTACGCCCTCGACCAGCTTCTCGACGTAGAAGTTGACCGGATCGTCGTAGCCGGCGATGCGCTTCTCCACGCTGCTCTTCACATCTGCAGGCAGACCGTCGAAGTTCAGCAGTGCCTTGGGGTGCACGCCGATCATACGGTTGATGATGAACTCGAGACGGGCCAGGCCGACGCCTTCGTTGGGTAGGTGTGCGAAGTCAAAGGCGCGGTCCGGGTTACCGACGTTCATCATGATCTTGAACGGCAGTTCCGGCATGGCGTCGATGGAGTTCTGGCGGATGTCGAAACCCAGCTCGCCATCGAAGATCAGACCAGTGTCGCCTTCGGCGCAGGAAACGGTGACGCGCTGGCCGTCTTTCAGTAGCTCGGTGGCGTTGCCACAACCCACCACAGCGGGAATACCCAGCTCGCGGGCGATGATCGCCGCATGGCAGGTACGCCCACCGCGGTTGGTGACGATGGCGCTGGCGCGCTTCATCACTGGCTCCCAATCCGGGTCGGTCATGTCGGAAACCAGCACGTCGCCCGGCTGGACCTTGTCCATTTCGCTGACGTCGTGGATGACCTTGACCGGACCGGCACCGATACGCTGACCGATGGCACGGCCTTCGACCAGTACGGTGCCTTTTTCCTTCAGCAGGTAGCGCTCCATGACATTGGCGCTGCTGCGGCTCTTGACGGTTTCCGGACGCGCCTGGACGATATACAGCTGGTTGTCGTCGCCATCTTTGGCCCACTCGATGTCCATCGGACGCCCGTAGTGCTTTTCGATGGTCATGGCCTGCCTGGCGAGGTTGGTCACTTCTTCGTCGGTCAGGCAGAAGCGCATGCGATCGGCCTGATCGACATCGACCGTCTTGACCGACTTGCCGGCGCTGGCTTCGGCGCCGTACACCATCTTGATCGCCTTGCTGCCCAGGTTGCGGCGCAGGATCGCCGGGCGACCGGCTTCCAGCGTGTGCTTGTGGACATAGAATTCGTCCGGATTGACCGCACCCTGAACGACAGTCTCACCCAGACCGTAGGCGCCAGTGATAAACACCACGTCGCGGAAACCGGATTCGGTATCCAGAGTGAACATGACGCCTGCAGTGCCGGTTTCCGAACGCACCATGCGCTGCACGCCGGCGGACAAGGCAACCAGCTTGTGGTCAAAGCCCTGGTGTACGCGATAGGCAATCGCACGGTCGTTGAACAGGGAAGCGAACACTTCCTTGGTTGCGCGGATCACATTGTCCACGCCGCGGATGTTCAGGAAGGTTTCCTGCTGGCCGGCGAACGAGGCATCCGGCAGATCTTCGGCGGTGGCCGAGGAGCGTACCGCTACCGCCATGTTGTCATTACCACCGGACATTTGCGCGAATGCGGTGCGGATGTCGGCATCCAGTTGAGGCGGGAATTCAGCTTCCATCACCCAGCCGCGAATCTGCGCGCCGGCTTTGGCGAGGGCATTGACGTCATCCACGTCCAGCGCATCGAGAAGCGCATGGATCTGCTCGTTGAGACCGCTGAGCTCCATGAAATCACGATAGGCCTGGGCCGTAGTGGCGAAACCGCCAGGCACCGAGACACCCGCGCCTGCGAGGTTGCTGATCATCTCGCCGAGGGAGGCGTTCTTGCCCCCTACACGCTCAACGTCATGATTGCCGAGCTTATCGAGGGAAACTACGTACTCTACCAAGGTGATCTCTCCACATTAGTGTTGGAAACTCAACCGGAGCCTGACCGCACGACTGTGGCCCGACCCTGCAAAATAAGTAACAATGCCCGCCAACCGGGCTCGGCGAAGGGCCTACTATAGCTGGGAACCGTTCTCGACTTAAGGCCCAAGGCACATGAAACGAACTGCTTTCTTCATTTCTGATGGCACAGGCATCACCGCGGAAACCCTGGGCCAGAGTCTTCTGGCACAGTTCGAGAACATTACCTTCACGAAACTGACCCGCCCATACATAGACACCGCCGAAAAAGCGCGGGCCATGGTACAGCAAATCAATAATGCCGCGGAAAGGGACGGTGGCCGACCGATCATCTTCGACACCCTGGTGAACCAGGAAATCCGTGACATTCTGGCCGAATCCAATGGCTTCATGATCGACATCTTCTCTTCCTTTCTTGCTCCGTTGGAACATGAACTGATGTCACGTTCCTCCTACTCCGTTGGTAAATCCCACTCCATCAGCCACAACGCCAATTACATGGAGCGTATCGAGGCGGTCAACTTCGCCCTCGATAACGATGACGGCGCCCGCACTCGCTACTACGACAAGGCTGACCTCATCCTCGTCGGCGTTTCCCGCTGCGGCAAAACACCGACCTGCCTGTATATGGCGATGCAGTACGGCATCCGCGCTGCCAACTACCCCTTGACCGAAGACGACATGGAGCGCCTGCAGTTGCCGAGCGCCCTCAAGGAGTACAAGGACAAGCTGTTCGGATTGACCATCGATCCGGATCGCCTTGCCGCCATTCGCCACGAGCGCAAACCCAACAGCCGTTATGCCAGCTTCGCTCAGTGCGAATTCGAGGTCCGCGAGGTGGAAAGCCTGTTCCGCCGCGAGAACATCAACTACATCAACTCGACCCATTTCTCCGTCGAAGAAATTTCTGCAAAGATCCTCGTGGAGAAAGGTGTCGAGCGTCGACTCAAATAAGTGCCGCTTCGCTAGACAACAAAAAGTCCGCTTGGTGCGGACTTTTTGCGTTTTTCAGCAGGAAGAATTCGCTTCCGGCAGCTGAAAGCGCATCAGAAAGAGTCGCCTGGCACGCGTACCCAGCCTTCCATCAGCACGCGCGCGCTGCGGCTCATGATCGCTTTGGTAACGGTCCACTGGCCGTCGATCTGCTTCGCCTCGGCACCGACCCGCAGCGTGCCGGACGGGTGCCCAAAGCGCACGGCCTGACGCTCGCCACCACCCGCCGCGAGATTGACCAACGTACCGGGCACCGCCGCCGCCGTTCCGATGGCCACCGCACAGGTGCCCATCATGGCGTGGTGCAGCTTGCCCATGGACAACGCCCGCACGAGCAGATCGACCTCACCTGCCTCGATGTTCTTGCCGGAGGACGCCCGATAGCTTTTCGGCTGGGAAACGAACGCAACCTTCGGTGTGTGCTGACGGGTCAGCGCCTCCTCCGCGGTCTTGATCAAGCCCATCCGCAGCGCACCGGCCACACGAATCGACTCCAGGAGAGCCAGAGCGTCCGGATTGCCGTTGATGTCCTCACGCAGCTCCGTGCCCTGATAGCCGATGTCCTCGGCATTGACGAACACCGTCGGAATACCCGCGCTGATCATGGTCGCCTTGAGCGTACCGATACCAGGCACCTCCAGCTCGTCAACCAGGTTGCCGGTGGGGAACATCGAACCGCCCTCCTCGCCGTCGTCGGACGGATCGAGGAATTCCAGCACGATCTCGGCAGCCGGAAAGGTCACACCGTCCAGCTCGAAATCGCCGGTTTCCTGCACCTGGCCATCAGCGACCGGGACGTGGGCGATGATCGTCTTGCCGATATTGGCCTGCCAGATGCGCACCACACAGGTACCGTTCTGCGGAATACGCTCGGCATCCACCAGGCTGGCATGCAGTGCAAAAGCGCCGGCACCCGTGGAAAGGTTGCCACAGTTGCCGCTCCAGTCGACGAAGGACTTGTCGATCGACACCTGACCATAGAGGTACTCGACGTCGTGATCGGGCCGACTGCTCTTCGACAGGATGACGCATTTGCTGGTGCTCGATGTGGCACCGCCCATGCCGTCGATGTGCGCCGAATATGGGTCGGGGCTGCCGATTACGCGCATGAACAGCTTGTCGCGCGCAGTGCCTGGCACCTGGCAGCTTTCCGGCAGGTCCTGTAGCCGGAAGAACACACCCTTGCTGGTGCCGCCGCGCATGTACGTCGCGGGAATCTTGATCTGAGGTTGATGAGCCATGAGTGACTCCTGGCTGAGAAATGGATGGACCGTAGGGTGGATCGCGCGTCAACGATCCACTGCGCAGGCGGGTGCGGTGGATGGAAAAGCGCCATCCACCCTACGAGGCCGGACGGTCACGCCTGCCCGAGGAAGTCCTTGGCGAAACGCTGCAGCACGCCGCCGGCCTGGTACACGCTGACTTCCGCCGCGGTATCGAGGCGGCAGGTGACCGGAACACGGGTTTCTTCACCGCTCTTGTGGTGAATGACCAGGGTCAGGTCGCAGCGCGGCGACAGTTCACCTTCGATATCGAAGGTTTCGGTGCCGTCGAGGCCGAGGGTCAGGCGCGTGGTACCCGGCTTGAACTCGACCGGCAGCACGCCCATGCCCACCAGGTTGGTACGGTGGATACGCTCGAAGCCTTCGGCGACGATCACCTCGACACCTGCCAGGCGCACGCCCTTGGCAGCCCAGTCACGCGAAGAGCCCTGACCGTAGTCGGCACCAGCCACGATGATCAGGTTCTGCTTGCGGTTCATGTAGGTTTCGATGGCTTCCCACATGCGCATCACCTGGCCTTCCGGCTCGACGCGCGCCAGCGAACCCTTCTGCACCTTGCCGTCGACCACCGCCATCTCGTTGACCAGCTGCGGGTTGGCGAACGTCGCCCGTTGCGCAGTCAGGTGGTCGCCGCGATGGGTGGCGTAGGAATTGAAGTCCTCCTCCGGCAGGCCCATCTTCGCCAGGTACTCACCGGCAGCCGAATCCAGCAGGATCGCGTTGGATGGCGACAGGTGATCGGTGGTGATGTTGTCCGGCAGGATCGCCAGCGGACGCATGCCTTTCAGTGTGCGCTCGCCAGCCAGCGCGCCTTCCCAGTAAGGCGGACGACGGATATAGGTGGACATCGGACGCCAGTCGTACAGCGGGCTCTTGGCTTGCTCGATGGTGCCCAGATCGAACATCGGGATGTAGATTTGCTTGAACTGCTCCGGCTTGACCGAGGACGCGACGATGGCGTCGATCTCCTCGTCCGAAGGCCAGAGATCCTTCAGGGTGACCGGATTTCCGCTTTTGTCGGTGCCCAGCACATCCTGTTCGATATCGAAGCGCACGGTACCGGCGATGGCATAAGCGACCACCAGCGGCGGCGAGGCGAGGAACGCCTGCTTGGCATAGGGATGGATGCGACCATCGAAGTTGCGGTTACCGGACAGCACGGCGGTGGCGTACAGGTCGCGGTCGATGATTTCCTGCTGGATCTTCGGATCCAGCGCGCCGGACATGCCGTTACAGGTGGTGCAGGCATAGGCGACGATGCCGAAACCGAGCTTCTCCAGCTCCGGCAGCAGGCCCGCTTCTTCCAGATACAGCTTGGCCACCTTCGAACCCGGGGCGAAGGACGTTTTCACCCATGGCTTGCGCAACAGGCCCAGCTCGTTGGCTTTCTTCGCCAGCAGGCCGGCGGCGACCACGTTGCGCGGGTTGGAGGTGTTGGTACAGCTGGTAATAGCGGCAATGATCACCGCACCATCCGGCAACAGACCTTCGGCCTCTTCGGCACGTGCAGCGGCCAGCTTGGCCTCGTCGGCGATGCCACGCTCGTGCAATGCGGAGGTCGGCAAGCGCTTGTGCGGGTTGCTCGGACCGGCCATGTTGCGCACCACGCTGGACAGGTCGAACTCGAGCACGCGCTCGTACTCGGCGCCTTCCAGCGCGGTCGCCCACAGCCCGGTTTCCTTGGCGTACTGTTCGACCAGCGCAACCTGCTCCGGCTCGCGACCGGTCAACTTGAGGTAATCGATGGTCTGCTGGTCGATGTAGAACATCGAAGCGGTGGCACCGTATTCCGGGCACATGTTGGAGATGGTCGCGCGATCGCCGATGGTCAGGCTGTCGGCACCTTCACCGAAGAATTCGACCCAAGCCCCGACCACACGCTCCTTGCGCAGGAACTCGGTCAGCGCCAGAACAATATCGGTGGCGGTGATGCCCGGCTGGCGCTTGCCGGTCAGGCGCACGCCAACGATGTCAGGCAGGCGCATCATCGACGGCAGGCCGAGCATCACGGTTTCCGCTTCCAGGCCGCCGACACCGATGGCGATCACACCCAACGCATCGACATGCGGCGTGTGCGAGTCGGTACCGACGCAGGTGTCCGGGAAGGCCACGCCGCCGCGGGCCTGGATTACCGGCGACATCTTCTCCAGGTTGATCTGGTGCATGATGCCGTTGCCGGCCGGGATGACATCTACGTTCTTAAAGGCCGTTTTCGTCCACTCGATAAAGTGGAAGCGGTCTTCGTTGCGACGCTCCTCGACGGCACGGTTCTTCTCGAACGCTTCCGGATCGAAGCCGGCATACTCCACCGCCAGCGAGTGGTCGACAATCAACTGCGTCGGCACCACCGGGTTGACCTTGGCCGGATCGCCGCCCTGCTCCGCGATCGCATCACGCAGGCCGGCGAGGTCGACCAGCGCGGTCTGACCGAGGATATCGTGGCAGACCACGCGAGCCGGATACCACGGAAAATCGAGGTCGCGCTTGCGCTCGATGATCTGCTTCAGCGAATCGGTCAGCGCTTCGGGCTCACAGCGACGCACCAGCTGTTCGGCCAGTACGCGGGAGGTATAGGGCAGCTTGTCGTAGGCACCCGGCTGAATACCTTCGATCGCCTCGCGGGTGTCGAAGTAGTCAAGCCCAGTGCCTGGCAAAGGTTTGCGGTGTTCTGTATTCATGCCGGAAGAACTCAATCCAGTAATGTTCTGTGGGGCGAGGTTCGGGGAGCCCGGCGACGAGCTCCCCGCTCCGATCAACGCTGGGCGATCGGGACAACCTTGCGCTGCTCCGGACCGATGTACTCGGCGCTCGGCCGAATGATCCGGTTGTTGCTGCGTTGTTCGAACACATGGGACGCCCAGCCGGTAACGCGCGAGCAGACGAAGATCGGCGTGAACAGCTTGGTCGGGATGCCCATGAAGTGATAGGCGGACGCATGGTAGAAGTCGGCGTTCGGGAAGAGCTTCTTCTGCTCCCACATGGTTTCGTCGACGGCCACCGAGACCGGGTAGAGCACGGTATCGCCCACTTCGTCAGCGAGCTTCTTGGCCCAGACCTTGATGACCTCGTTGCGTGGATCGGAAACGCTGTAGATCGCATGGCCGAAGCCCATGATCTTGTCCTTGCGCTCGAGCATGCCGAGGATGGCTTCGCGAGCTTCTTCCGGACTCTGCCACTGCTCGATCATGTCCATCGCCGCTTCGTTGGCGCCGCCGTGCAGCGGGCCACGCAGCGAACCGATGGCGCCCGTCACGCAGGAATAGAGGTCGGACAGGGTCGAAGCACAGACACGCGCGGTGAAGGTCGAGGCGTTGAACTCGTGCTCGGCGTAGAGGATCAGCGAGACGTTCATCACCTTGACGTGCAGATCGCTCGGCTTCTTGTCGTGCAGCAGCGCGAGGAAATGCCCGCCCAGGGTCTCTTCGTCGCTGGTGCAGTTGATGCGCACACCGTCGTGGGTGAAGCGATACCAGTAGCACATGATCGCGGGGAAAGCGGCCATCAGGCGCTCGGCCACATCGCGCTGCTGGTCGAAGCTGAGCTCCGGCTCCAGCGTGCCAAGCACCGACGAACCGGTACGCATGACATCCATCGGGTGGGCGCTTGCCGGGATGCGCTCGAGCACTTCCTTCAGTGCCTGTGGCAGGTCACGCATGGTCTTCAGGCGATTCTTGTAATCGGCCAGCTGCTGAGTATTCGGCAGTTCACCGTAGAACAGCAGGTAGGCCACCTCCTCGAAATCGCATTCGGCCGCCAGGTCACGCACGTCGTAACCACGATAGGTCAACCCGGCACCGGTCTTGCCCACGGTACACAGGGCGGTCTGTCCGGCGATCTGTCCACGCAGGCCCGCGCCGCTCAAAACTTTTGCTTCAGCCATTGCTATCTCCTTCTTGGATTTGTTCTGGATACTGCAAATCACGTTGAAAAATGGATCGCAAAGACCCCGTTGGCAAACCCAGCGGGGCCCTCTCGTCAGTTCTTCTTCTGCGCGAACAGCGCATCGAGGTGCTGCTCGAACGTGTGGTAGTTGATGCGATCGTAGAGCTCCATGCGGGTCTGCATGGTGTCGATCACGTTCTTCTGCGTGCCGTCACGGCGCAGCGCGGTGTAAACGTTCTCGGCCGCCTTGTTCATGGCGCGGAACGCCGACAGCGGGTACAGCACCAGGGAGACGTCGACGCTGGCCAACTCTTCGGTGGTGTACAGCGGAGTCGCGCCGAATTCGGTGATGTTGGCCAGGATCGGCGCCTTCACCCGATCAGCGAAGGTCTTGTACATCGCCAGTTCGGTGATGGCCTCGGGAAAGATCATGTCCGCACCGGCCTCGATGCAGGCAGCGGCACGATCCAGTGCGGAGTTCAGACCTTCCACCGCCAGCGCATCGGTACGCGCCATGATCACGAAGCTGTCGTCGGTGCGCGCATCGACGGCCGCCTTGATGCGATCGACCATCTCCTGCTGCGAAACGATTTCCTTGTTCGGACGATGGCCGCAGCGCTTGGCGCCGACCTGGTCCTCGATGTGGATCGCCGCCGCGCCGAACTTGATCATCGACTTGACGGTGCGCGCCACGTTGAAGGCCGAGGAACCGAAACCGGTGTCCACGTCCACCAGCAGCGGCAGATCGCAGACGTCGGTGATGCGACGCACGTCGGTCAGTACGTCGTCGAGGCCGGTGATGCCAAGATCCGGCAGACCCAGCGAGCCGGCCGCGACGCCGCCGCCGGACAGATAGATCGCCTTGAAGCCGGCGCGCTTGGCCAGCAAGGCGTGGTTGGCGTTGATCGCGCCGACTACCTGAAGCGGATGCTCGCTGGCGACGGCGTCACGGAAACGCTGACCGGCAGAAGGAAGAGTCATGCATTACCCCTTTCATGTGGTGTTTGCTCAAGAACGCCCGTGAAGTGGCGTTCGACATTGCGCTTGGAAGCGGCGATATGGCGGCGCATCAGCAGCTCCGCCAGCTCGCCATCGCGTTCGGCGATGGCATCGAGAATCCGGTGATGTTCGGCGAAGGCCTGATGCGGACGGTTCGGCGTGGTGGAGAACTGGATGCGGTACATGCGCACCAGCTGATAAAGCTCGTCGCACAGCAGCTTGGCCAGCGTGCGGTTGCCGCTGCCCTGGATGATTCGGTAATGGAAGTCGAAGTCGCCTTCCTGCTGGTAGTAGCCGACACCGGCCTGGAACGCCTCATCGCGCTCATGGGTGCTCAGTACCCGGCGCAGGTCGTCGATTTCCGCCTCACTCATGCGTTCGGCCGCCAGGCGGCAGGCCATGCCTTCCAGTGATTCACGAATCTCGTAGAGCTCGATCAGTTCGGCATGGCTGAGCGACACCACCCGCGCACCAACATGCGGCACGCGAACCAGCAGCTTCTGCCCTTCCAGCCGATGGATCGCCTCGCGCAGCGGCCCGCGGCTGATGCCATAGGTACGCGCCAGCTCCGGCTCGGAGATCTTGCTACCCGGGGCAATCTCGCCCTTGACGATGGCCGCCTGGATCAGACGAAACACGTGCTCGGCCAGGGTGCCACTGTCGAGCTGTTGCGCAGATGGATGAAGCTCAACGGTATCCAGCATGATTGTCGACAATTCAGTTTTCGATGCGGCGAAAGTACGCCTGCATTGCCGACCAGTCAACAGACCGCCGCCACAGATTGTCGACACCTTTACTAAAGTCGTAAAAGCGGCAGCCTTGGTCGAGCTAGCTTGAGCCGGCCAAGAGCGCCTTGTAGCACCGGGAAACCAGCATGCTAGAATGCCAGCCTTTCGCGCCCCCGGCGCTTGCCCGCAATGCCTGTCGCCGCTCGATATCCAGTCATCCCTTCCTTAAAGACAACAGGTTCCATGAGAGTAAAAGCCCACTTCCTGCTGTTCTGTACCTTGCTCCTGCCCGCGATCGGCATCGCTGCCGACAACACGATTTACGGTCTGAACGAACACGTTGGAATCCCCGACTTCGATCTGGAAGTGGAAGCCAAGCTCGACACCGGCGCCCAGACCGCTTCGCTCAGTGCGCGTGACATCACCCGATTCAAACGTAAAGGCGAGTCGTGGGTGCGCTTCTACCTCGCCGTCGACAGCGCCCACGCACATCCCATCGAGCGCCCGCTGGCGCGCATCAGCAAGATCAAACGCCGGGCTGGCGATTATGATCCGGAAGAGGAAAAAACCTATACAGCGCGCCCGGTTATCGAGCTCGATCTGTGCATGGGCAAGGCCAAACGCACAATCGAAGTGAACCTCACGGACCGTACCGCTTTCCAATACCCACTTTTGATCGGTTCCGATGCGCTCACCCGCTTCGGCGCCCTGGTCGACCCCAGTCGCACCTTTATTGCCGGCAAACCCGGTTGCCTCAACGAATCCGACGCTGACGAGTAATACCCATGCGCGCTCTCACTCTGCATCTGAAAATCCTGATCTTCATCCTCGTCGCTCTGGGAATTTCGATCACCGCCTACCAGATCTTCATACTGGGCATTCCGGTTACCGAAGACGAAACCGATGACCTGTGGAATATCGACGCCAAGGTCGAGTTCCAGGCCAGCCCGCGCGAGCCGGTCAAGCTGCAGATGTTCGTACCGCCGCTGAACCAGGAGTTCGTCAGCCTCAACGAAAGCTTCATCTCCAACAACTACGGCGTCAGCATCAACCGCGTCGACGGCAACCGCCGTGTCACCTGGTCGGCGCGTCGCGCCAGCGGCAACCAGACCCTCTACTACCGCCTGGTTCTGACCAAGCGCTACAGCGGCGAGCAGACCAAGCCCAGCGGCCCGATCTTCCGCGACAGCATTCCGGTCGAAGGCGCCGAGAAGATCGCCGCCGAAGCCCTGCTCTCCCCCATTCGCCAGCACTCGGCGGACGTCGAGACCTTCATCAGCGAAGCCATCAAGCGGGTCAACAATCCCAACGATGACAACGTCAAGCTGCTCCTGGGCGGCGATGCATCCATCCCGAACAAGGCGCGCGTCATCGAATTGCTGCTGTCCATCGCTCACGTGCCGATGGAGCGTGTGCATACCATTCGCCTGAATGCCGAGCAGCCGCAAACTCCGGAGCTCTGGCTACGCAGCTTCAACGGCGACAAGTGGCTGTTCTTCAACCCAGGCACCGGCGAGCAAGGCCTGCCAAATGACCGCTTGGTCTGGTGGACCGGTGACGAGCCGTTGATCAATCTGGAAGGCGGACGCAATCCGCAGGTGACCTTCACGCTCAACAACAGCGAAATGAACGCCATCCGCCTGGCCAAGCTGACCGACGAGAATACCGACGCCGACTTCCTCGAGTATTCGCTGTATGGCCTGCCCCTGCAGACCCAGCAGACCTACCAGATCATGATCATGATCCCGATCGGCGTGCTGGTGATCCTGATCCTGCGCAACCTCGGCGGCCTGCAGACCCTCGGCACTTTCACCCCGGTGCTGATCGCCCTGGCGTTCCGCGAAACCCAGATCGGCTTCGGCATCATCCTGTTCACGCTGATCACCGCACTCGGCCTGTCGCTGCGCTCGTACCTGGAACACCTCAAGCTGCAGATGCTGCCGCGCCTGTCGGTGGTGCTGACCTTCGTCGTGGTGCTGATCGCGGTGATCAGCCTGCTCAGCCACAAGCTCGGCCTCGAACGCGGGCTGTCGGTCTCCCTGTTCCCGATGGTGATTCTGACCATGACCATCGAGCGCCTGTCGATCACCTGGGAAGAACGTGGCGGCGGCCATGCCTTCAAGGTGGCGGTCGGCACCCTGATCGCCGCGAGCCTGGCATTCATGCTGATGAACATTCAGGAGCTGACCTACTTCATCTTCACCTTCCCGGCGGTGCTGCTGATCATGGTGGGCTTCATGCTGGCGATGGGTCGCTACCGCGGCTACCGCCTGACCGAGCTGTTCCGCTTCAAAGCCTTTTTGAAGGATTGAGCCATGTTCGGTCTGATCAAGACGTGGAAGGCCCTCGAGGCCAAGGGAATCATGGGCATCAACCGCCGCAACGCGGACTATGTGCTCAAGTACAACAAGCGCCACCTGTACCCGATCGTCGATGACAAGATCATCACCAAGGAGCGCGCCATCGAGGCCGGCATTCATGTGCCGGAGATGTACGGGATCATCGAGACCGAAAGGGACATCGACAAGCTCAAGGATATCGTCAAGGACCACACAGACTTCGTCGTCAAGCCGGCCCAGGGGGCCGGCGGCGACGGCATTCTGGTGATCGCCGACCGTTTCGAGGGCCGCTACAAGACCGTCTCGGGCAAGATCATGACCCACGAGGAGATCGAGCATCAGATCTCCAATATCCTCACCGGGCTGTACTCGCTGGGCGGCCATCGTGACCGCGCACTGATCGAATATCGCGTCACGCCCGACCCCATCTTCAAGAGCATCAGCTACGAAGGTGTGCCGGACATCCGCATCATCGTGCTGATGGGCTACCCGGTCATGGCGATGCTGCGCCTGCCGACCCGCCAATCGGGTGGCAAGGCCAACCTGCACCAGGGCGCCATCGGCGTCGGCGTGGATCTGGCTACCGGCATCACCCTGCGCGGTACCTGGCTGAACAACAAGATCACCAAACACCCGGACACCACCAACGCGGTGGACGGCGTTCAGCTGCCGAACTGGGACGGCTTCATGAAACTGGCCGCCGGCTGCTACGAGCTCTGCGAGCTCGGCTATATCGGCGTCGACATGGTGCTCGATCAGGAAAAGGGCCCGCTCATTCTCGAGCTGAACGCGCGCCCTGGCCTGAACATCCAGATCGCCAACGACTGCGGACTGACGCACCGGGCTCATGCCGTCGAGAACCGCCTGGCGGAACTCAAGGAGAAAGGCATCCAGGAAACGCCGGAGGAGCGGGTGAAGTTCTCCCAAGAGCTGTTCGGCCACGTCCCGCCCCACGCCTGAATGACGCAAGCCGGGCAGCCCGCGTATCCTCTCGGGCTGCCCCCTCATCGACTCGACCCATGCCCATCTGCACGCTGCACGCCCTGCCCTATCAGGCCGATCCCACCTATTGGTTCGAGCGCATCCACCATGCTTCTGGCGCGGTACTGCTCGATTCGGGCAGGCCGAAGGCCGAGCGTGGACGCTTCGACATTCTCAGCGCCTGGCCGCTGGCTGTGCACGAGCCACGCGACGATGAATCAGGACGTGATTTCTTCCAGCGCTTGCGCCAGGCGTTGCGCGAACTGGGCTCTGCCGACCTGCCCGAGGACTGCGAGCTGCCGTTTGCCGGCGGGCTGATCGGCCTGTTGAGCTACGACTTCGGTACCCGCCTCGAAACCCTGCCCCAGCGCGCCCTCGACGACAACGGTCTGCCACTGGCACGTTTCGGCCTTTATGGCTGGGCGCTGATCAGCGATCACCATCGGCAGACCAGCCAGTTAGTGTTTCACCCGACAACGACTTCCACCGAGCAGATGCGCCTGATCGCGCTGTTCAATTCAGCCACCGCCGCCAAAAGCGCTCCGTTCAGGCTGCACAGCCGTTTCACCGCCGATCTTTCTGTCGACACGTACCGGAACGGCATCGAGCGTATTCAGGCCTATATCCAGGCCGGTGACTGCTACCAGGTCAATTTCACTCAGCGTTTTCGTGCCGGCTGCTCGGGTGCCCCATGGAGCGCCTATCGCGCACTGCGAGAAGCCTGCCCAACGCCGTACGCCGGCTTCGTCGCACTGGAAGACGGCGCCATTGCCAGCCTCTCGCCGGAGCGCTTCCTGCGCCTGCAGCAGGGCCACGTGGAAACCCGCCCGATCAAAGGCACTCGACCACGCGGTGCGGATGAGCACAGCGACGCTGCACAAGCGCAAGCACTGCTCGCCAGCGACAAGGATCGCGCCGAGAACCTGATGATCGTCGACCTGCTGCGCAACGACCTCGGCCGTAGCTGCCGCGTCGGCAGCGTGCGCGTTCCGCAGCTGTTCGCACTGGAAAGCTATCCCAACGTGCACCACCTGGTGAGCTGCGTGACCGGCGAACTGGCCGATGAGCACGATGCGTTCGATCTGCTGGCCGGCAGCTTTCCCGGCGGCTCGATCACCGGAGCGCCGAAGATTCGTGCCATGCAGATCATCGACGAGCTGGAACCGACCCGGCGTGCAATCTATTGCGGATCGTTGCTGTACGTCGATGTCAGGGGGGAAATGGACAGCTCCATCGCCATTCGCACACTGCTCATCCGCGATGGACAAGCCAGCTGCTGGGGCGGCGGCGGCATCGTCGCCGACTCCGATTGGCAGGCGGAGTACCAGGAGTCGATCGACAAGGTGAGTGTTCTGCTGAGAACGCTGGAGGGGCTTTAAGCTGCAAGCTGCAAGCTGCAAGCTGCAAGCTGCAAGCTGCAAGCTGCAAGCTGCAAGCTGCAAGCTGCAAGCTGCAAGCTGCAAGCTGCAAGCTAATCAGTGTGCGGAGCGGCGCCCAAACGCCCGTCAAACTTTTACTTGCAGCTTATGGCTTGCGGCTTGCCGCTGCTTTCAGAGCGCCAACCTGCGATTCGATGCCTTGAGGAATTCCTGCTTCAGCTCGTCGAAGGTATGCACTGCCGGGAACTGCGGGAACTCGGCGATGACATTGTCCGGCGCATGGAACAGGATGCCGGCATGGGCTTCGCTGAGCATGGTGGTGTCGTTGTAGGAATCGCCCGCGGCGATCACGCGGTAGTACAGGCTCTTCAGCGCGATGACCGACTGGCGCTTGGGATCTTTCTGACGCAGCTGATAGTCGACCACGCGATCGTTTTCGTCAGTGATCAGGCGGTGGCAAAGCAGCGTCGGGAATCCCAGCTGGCGCATCAGCGGCTGCGAGAATTCGTAGAAGGTGTCGGACAGGATCACCACCTGGAAGCGCTCGCGCAGCCAGTCGACGAACTCCGCTGCACCTTCCAGCGGCTTCAACGTCGCAATCACCTTCTGGATGTCGGCGAGCTTCAGGCCGTGCTCATCCAGGATGCGCAGGCGCTGCTTCATCAGCACGTCGTAGTCGGGAATGTCCCGCGTGGTCGCCCGGAGCGATTCGATTCCGGTGGCCTCGGCAAAGGCGATCCAGATTTCCGGAACCAGCACACCTTCCAGGTCGAGACAGGCTATTTCCACGGGGCCACTCCTCAATGCAGAAAATTGAAGGCGGCACTCTAACGGCAGCTCGCCACTGAAGCAACGCAAGGCTTATACCCGAAGCAGCTGATCAGAGTACCTAAACGTTATTTAGCGGCATAAATGCCTTTTGCTACCATCCGCCGCCTCAGAGCGCCGAAGCGCCATTGCCATCTATAAGGAAGCCGCCCGATGAGCCCATCTATCGACGTCGCCGCATTGGCCACCGCCTACGCCGAGAAATCCCCGCAAGACGTTTTAAAGCTCGCCTTCGACCTGTTTGGCGATGACCTGTGGATTTCCTTCAGTGGCGCCGAAGACGTGGTGCTGCTGGACATGGCCTGGAAGTTGAACAAGAACGTCAAGGTGTTCACCCTTGATACCGGACGACTGCATAGCGAAACCTACCGGTTCATCGAACAGGTGCGTGAACATTACGGCATCGCAATCGAGATCATGACTCCGGACCCGGCATTACTGCAGCCGCTGGTAAACGAGAAAGGCCTGTTCAGTTTCTATCGTGACGGTCACGGCGAATGCTGTGGGATTCGCAAGATCGAACCGCTGCGCCGCAAGCTGTCCACCGTCCGCGCCTGGGCCACCGGGCAGCGCCGCGACCAGAGCCCCGGCACGCGCAGCCGGGTATCGGTGCTTGAACTGGATACGGCCTTCTCCACAGTGGAAAACGCCTTGTACAAGTTCAACCCGCTGGCGCAGATGACCAGCGAGGAAGTCTGGGGCTACATCCGCATGCTGGAAATTCCTTACAACAGCCTGCATGAGCGCGGTTTCATCAGCATTGGCTGCGAGCCCTGCACCCGCCCGGTTCTGCCCAACCAGCACGAGCGTGAAGGACGCTGGTGGTGGGAAGAAGCCACCCACAAGGAATGCGGGCTGCATGCCGGCAATCTGATCGCCAAGAACTGACGCTCAGCCAAGACCGGCAGCAAAGCAACGATAAAAGGACAGCAGGCTGGGCTCCCGGCCTGCTCTGCGTGACTCAATAAGTCGGCAGCTCCATACCGTCGAACAGCTCATCCAGCTCTGCCTTATTACGGCACTGGATCGCCTTCTCCAGCATGTCCCGATCCAGGTGCGGGGCAAACTGCTGGATGAAGTCGCACATGAAGCCACGCAGGAAGGTGCCGCGACGGAAGCCGATTTTGGTCACGCTGGATTCGAACAGCTCGCTGGCATCCAGTACCACCAGATCCGAGTCGAGCTTGGAATCCACAGCCATCCGCGCAACGATGCCGACGCCCAGCCCAAGCCGCACATAGGTCTTGATCACGTCGGCGTCGGCAGCGGTGAACACCACCTTCGGCGAAAGCCCGCGATGCCCGAACGCCTCGTCGAGCTTGGACCGACCGGTGAAGCCGAACACGTAGGTCACGATTGGATGCTCGGCGAGCGCTTCGAGCGTGAGCTTTTCGAGCTTTGCCAACGGATGCCCCTGAGGCACGATCACACAACGGTTCCAGCGATAGCAGGGCATCATCACCAGATCACCGAACAACTCCAGTCCTTCGGTGGCAATGGCGAAGTCGACGGTGCCGTCGGCGGCCATCTCGGCGATCTGCATCGGCGTACCCTGGTGCATGTGCAGGGAAACGTCAGGGTATTGCTTGATAAAGCTGCTAATGACCTGGGGCAACGCGTAGCGCGCCTGGGTATGGGTGGTGGCGATGCTCAGGGTTCCCTTCTTTTCATTGGAGAACTCCTGAGCGATCTGCTTGATGCTCTCGCATTTGCGCAGGATCTCGCCTGCCGTCGTGATGATGCGCTCCCCCGCTGGCGTGACACGGGTCAGATGCTTGCCGCTGCGGGCGAACACCTCGACGCCGAGCTCGTCTTCCAGCAGTCGGATCTGCTTGCTGATCCCGGGTTGCGAGGTGAACAGACTCTGCGCCGTTGCCGAAACGTTGAGGTCATGGTGCGCCACTTCCCAGATGTAACGCAGTTGTTGAAGCTTCATAGAAATCCCTCAAGGCAAAGGCACCACTGCGCCTGCCGCAACACTTATAACCTTATGAGCGACGCGCCAACGGATGATAGATGTTCCGCCTGGCGTTTGCTGTGCGACCTTTGGTCTGACTCGCCGCGACTGCCGTTGAGCTTAGCAGCGCGGCGAAAATCGGGCCCGGCGTTTGCTCAGCCGCCAGTGCGCTGCTCCAGAAAACGCAACAGGTGATACAACATCTCCGTCCTGGGCATCGAAACGCCAGCCTGCGCTGCGGCAGCGAGCGGTGCCGCATAGATCGCTTCAAGCTCCATCGGCCGGTTCTGAAAACGATCGTGATACATGCTGGGCAGGTAATCGGGCATACGCGCAGTGCCCATCAGCAGCTTTTCCGGAAAGTCCTCCGGCAGCGAACAGCCCAGCGCGTGCGCCGCCGTGCAGACCTCTTGCATGATCGCCTTGACCTGCGCGCGCGAGTGATCGCTACTGAGCAGTGACTCGGTGCCCGCGTCGAGCAACGCCGACAGCCCGTTGAACGGGACATTCCACACCAGCTTCATCCAGCGCGCCTGTGCCAGGCTGGGCATCGGCGATGAGTCCACGCCTGCCTGACGGAACATCTCGACCATCGCGTTCAGCAGCGCAAGTTGCGCCTGCTCGTCGCCGCTGGCAGGTCCCGAGTGGTAACCGAGATTCACCCCGCCCAGTGCCTGATGCTCCACCACGCCGGGCGCCGAGCGATGGGCACAGATCGCACACAAGCCACCGAGCAGATGTACGGTGTCAGGGAGGAATGGCCTGATGGCATCTTCCACCCCCAAACCGTTCTGCAGTACAACGACCTTGCAATCAGGAGCGGCCAGCTGCGCGATGATCGGCGCGAGTGCTTCATTGCTGGTGCTTTTGGCACCGACCAGCAACCAGTCGCACGCCGGCATCTTTGCCGCATCGCGATAGACCTGCGGCCGCTCCAACAACAACGATCCATGAACGGCACTGTTTACCTGTAGCCCGCGCTCGTGCACCGCGGCGTATTCGCTACGCAACAGAAAGTGCACATCGTAGCCGGCACGCGCCAGCATCAGCCCGTAAAAACCTCCGATGGCACCGGTGCCGATGATGCCGATACGTGGATTCGCTGCAGACATAAGCACTCCAGATCAAGGAACCGGCTGCGCTCGCCACGCCAACCGGTAAAAGATCGAACGATAGCAGCCCGACGGCGCGCATCACAGCGCCTCGCTCGGCATTGCGAAGAACGACAGACGGATCGCTTCAATACGCCATCAATCTCGTTGTCGAGTCCGGCCTTTAGCGCTAAGGTTCCGTTTCCCCGCTGCGCCCTCAGGCTGTGTTCCGCCGCACCGGGATCGCTGGCGGACGGCTCCCGTGATTCCTGACGAGTAACAAATGGCTGATTTACCAATCGACGACCTTAACGTTGCCTCCAACGTGACCCTCATCACGCCGGAGCAACTGAAGCGTGAAATTCCGCTGACCGCCTCGGCACTGCAGACCGTCTCCCACGGGCGCCAGGTGGTACGCGACATTCTCGACGGCAAGGATCACCGCCTGTTCATAGTGATCGGCCCTTGCTCCATTCACGACCTGAAGGCCGCCCATGAATACGCCGAGCGTCTCAAGGTGCTGGCAGAAAAGGTGTCCGACAGCCTCTTCCTCGTCATGCGGGTGTATTTCGAGAAACCACGCACCACCGTCGGCTGGAAAGGCCTGATCAACGATCCGTACATGGACGACTCGTTCAAGATCCAGGATGGCCTGCACATCGGCCGCAAGCTGCTGCTCGACCTTGCCGAGATGGGCCTGCCCACCGCGACCGAAGCGCTCGATCCGATTTCGCCGCAATACCTGCAGGACCTGATCAGCTGGTCGGCGATTGGCGCACGCACCACCGAATCCCAGACGCACCGCGAGATGGCCTCGGGCCTGTCCTCCGCAGTCGGCTTCAAGAACGGCACCGACGGCAGCCTGACCGTGGCCATCAACGCCCTGCAATCGGTTTCCAGTCCACACCGCTTCCTCGGTATCAACCAGTCCGGCGGCGTCTCCATCGTCACCACCAAGGGCAACAACTACGGCCATGTGGTCCTGCGCGGTGGCAACGGCAAGCCCAACTACGACTCGGTCAGCGTCGCGCTGTGCGAGCAGGAGCTGAACAAAGCGGGCATCCGCCCCAATGTGATGATCGACTGCAGCCACGCGAACTCCAACAAGGATCCGGCCCTGCAGCCGCTGGTGATGGACAACGTCGCCAACCAGATTCTGGAAGGCAACAACTCCATCGTCGGCCTGATGGTGGAAAGTCACCTTGGCTGGGGTAACCAGTCCATTCCGAAGGATCTGAGTGATCTCAAGTACGGCGTATCGATCACCGATGCCTGTATCGACTGGGAAACCACCGAGAAAGCGGTGATGAGCATGCACGACAAGCTCAAGGATGTACTGCCAAGACGGCAGCGCGACTGAAATGAAAAACGCCGGTCTCCCGGCGTTTTTTTATGGGTTCGGTTCCACCCTGTCCGAGGTCGGTCGATTACGCTCGATGTAGCGTTCGACATAGGAACAAGACGGAATCACCTGATACCCCTCGCGCTCGGCATATTCGAGCGCGTGCTGCGTCAGCACAGCGGCGATGCCTCGCCCACGCAGCGCATCCGGCACGAAGGTCCGGTACATGTCCAGAGTCTTCTTGCCCAGATCCATATAGGCCAGATAGGCACAATGACCGTCGATCACGGCCTCGAAGCGATGACCAGCCAGGTCATGGTGAACACGCACCGTATCGCTCATTTTGACTCCTCAGCAGGATTGCCCTGTCTTCTTGTTCTCGATCAGGCTGCGGTTCATGACGAGGAACTGGCAGCCGAAACATACACAGGTGTCTTTTCTACCTGTTTCGCATCCGTTCGAACAGCCTCAGTTGATCAATATTTGTGCGCGACAGAGAAGGAACTTTCGACCAGACAGAAGATCAGGCAACTATGAGTGCATGTATTCCCAGCGGACACTGGATGTTTTTTATCCAACTTGCGCAAAGGGGCGGTAAAGCAAAGGCCATTTGAAAAAAAACCTGTGGCTCCGAGGCCCGCTCCGTTTACTTAAGCTAAGTTCTAGGTAGTATGTGCGCGCAAACTTTCCATAACGGAAGTTGCTTATGGATTTCCACCTTAAGGGGAACAAGATGAACAACGTTCTGAAATTCTCTGCTCTGGCTCTGGCCGCAGTTCTGGCTACCGGTTGCAGCAACAGCATGACCAAAGAAAGCGAAGCTCGCCTGACCGCGACCGAGGACGCCGCTGCCCGCGCCCAGGCTCGCGCTGACGAAGCGTACAGCAAGGCCGACGAAGCTCTGGCCGCCGCTCAGAAGGCTCAGCAGACCGCTGACGAAGCCAACGAGCGTGCTCTGCGTATGCTGGAACGCGCCAGCCGCAAGTAAGACTTGTAGAAATAAAAAAGCCGACCTTCGAGGTCGGCTTTTTTTATGCATTGAGATCAGTAGTCAAAACAACTGGTCTTCCTGAACGGCCACTTCCGTACGTTGTTCGGCAATCTGGATCGGCAGGCCGTCCTCGCCAGCGATGATCTCGCGCACCATTTCCCAGTCAAGATGCAGCTTGCCTGCAGCATCGTCACGTTTGAGTAACGTATTGATCACAACCGCATGCTTGTCCATCAAGGTGAGCGTTTGCTGATCGCCCTCCTCCAGCGGCGCGTGGGCTTCGAGATAAACCTTGCCTTCGCTCACGCCGAATTTGTAGGGCTCATCGATGATGCGTACCGGCGTACCCACCTTCACCATCTTCGCCAGCTCCAGCACATTGTGGTTGAGCATGCGGAAGCAGCCATGACTGACGCGCATGCCGATACCGAACTTCTTGTTCGAGCCGTGAATCAGGTAGCCGGGCAGCGACAGCGTCATCTTGAACGGCCCCAGCGGGTTATCCGGCCCCGGCGGCACCACTCTCGGCAGCGGATCGCCATCGGCGGCGTGCTCATCGCGAATCGACTGCGGCGGATACCAGGCGGGGTTGCTGGTCATCGCGGAAATACGCGCATTGCCGACCGGCGAGCCCCAGCCCTCGCGGCCGATACCGAGGGGGAAGGTGTGCACGACGTTCTGCCCTTCCGGATAGTAGTAAAGGCGGTATTCGGCAATGTTGATCACCACGCCTTCGCGCGGGCCTGGTGGCAGAATGAAACGGGTCGGCAGAATGATGTCCGTGCCCTCGCCTGGCAGCCAGGGATCGACACCCGGGTTGGCCGCTACCAGCTCCAGATAGCCGAGGTCATGGGATTCACCGATGGCCGCGAAGGTGTCTTCGTACTTGGCCTTGATGACCTGGATCTGACCGACGATGTCGTCGCCCTCGGGCGGTAACGGCAGCTCGAGCGCCGCGCTGGTACCTGCTGAAAGCAAAGCAGCGAGTGACAAACAGGAGGCGACTGCAAACGCGCGCGAGAGCATTCAGAGAATCCTTGAGAACTTGGCTGATGGAATGGTGCGATTGTACGTGAACCGGGCGAAACGTGAGCTACCAGGCAGCGGTGGCAGACGGAAGGCCCTTGCGTCGGGCCTCCAGCAATTGCCTGCAGCTCGGACACAGCTGTCGGTCCTTCAGCGTGGCTCGCTCGAGTTCCCTCCAGCGAGGCTGCGCAGGCAGCAGACCGCCACAGAGGGTACGGTCCGCATTGCCGCTCAGCTCAAGCTGACGCAACGCCAGGTGCAGTCGATTTTCGCGGCAGGCGAACATATCGTACTGTTCGTCCGGCACGATGATCCGATAAGCGTAAAGGGTCCTGGCTGAGCGCGACATCTGAGGCTCCAATCGAGGGCGCGACAGTAGCTGCGCGCACGCCTCAAAGCAAGGGTTCGAGCACCGGCCAGACGGTATCCAGCAGCTGGGTCTGCGCTTCAGCGGTCGGATGAATGCCATCGGCCTGCATCATCCCCGCGACACCTCCAACCCCCTCCAACAGAAAAGGCACATAAGACACCGGTTTCTCCGCTGCCAGCGAGTCGAACGCCTCGGCAAACGCACGGGTATAACGCTGCCCGAGATTGGGCGGCATGCGCATTCCAAGCAGCAGGACTTCAGCACCGGCTTTTCGGCTACGATCGATCATCTCGGCAAGATTCTGTTTCAATTGCGCCGGCGACTGCCCACGCAGGCCATCGTTGCCTCCCAACTCGAGAATCACCACTTCGGGCGCATGCTCCTCGAGTAGCGGATCAAGCCGCGCGAGCCCGCCAGCCGTGGTGTCGCCACTGATCGAGGCGTTCACTACGCGCCACGAATCATCCGCCTCGACCAGGCGTTCCTGCAGCAGATGCACCCAGCCCTGGCTGGTTTCCAGCCCGAAAGCCGCGCTGATACTATCGCCGACCACCAGTACGGTTCCGGCCAGGGCTCCCTGAGTCCAGCACAGCAGCGCCAGAGCCCCGCATTTCAGCCACTTTCGCATCGGATCCCCTCATGAGCGGCAACATTCTCGACGCCCGGAACCTTAACAAAGTGGTACCCAGCGCGGAAGGCGAGCTGAGCATCCTGGCCGACCTTTCACTGCAGCTGGCCAAGGGCGACAGCCTCGCCATCGTCGGCACCTCCGGCTCCGGAAAGTCCACCCTGCTTGGCCTGCTCGCCGGACTGGATCTGCCGAGTTCCGGAGAGGTGCACCTGGCGGGCCACGCACTGGCCGCACTCGATGAGGATCAGCGCGCGCGCGTACGCGCCGAACACGTCGGTTTCGTCTTCCAGTCGTTCCAGTTGCTGGACAGCCTGAACGCACTGGAGAACGTCATGCTGCCCCTAGAGCTGGATGGTCGCCGCGATGCCCGCGAGCGCGCCACCGAACTGCTCGGCCGCGTCGGTCTTGGCGAGCGCCTGCACCACTACCCACGCCAGCTTTCGGGTGGCGAGCAACAGCGAGTTGCGTTGGCCCGTGCCTTCGCTGCCGAGCCGGACGTACTGTTTGCCGATGAGCCCACCGGCAACCTCGACACCCATACCGGTGCGCACATCACCGAGCTGCTTTTCGAACTCAATCGCGAGCGCGGCACCACGCTCGTGCTGGTGACCCACGACGAGCGCCTGGCCAAACGTTGCCACCGCATGATTCGCCTCGAGGGCGGTCGGCAGATCGCTGCCGAGGCGGCCGAATGATGCGCATGCCCAAGGCCCGCCTGTTCGCCCTGGCCTACCGTCAATTGTTGCGCGACGCTCGCGCCGGTGAGCTGCGCGTGCTGTTCTTCGCGCTGGTCATCGCCGTGGCCGCCAGTACCGCGATCGGCTATTTCGGCGCACGCCTGAACGGCGCCATGCTGCTGCGCGCCAGCGAATTCCTGGGCGCCGACCTGGTGTTGAGCGGCAGCGCGCCGGCGGCGCCAGCGCAGATCGAAGCGGGCACGGCGCAAGGCCTCGCGCATGCACAGGTCGTCGAGTTCTCCAGCGTCATCGCGACCGATGAGGATTTGCAGCTTGCCAGCGTCAAGGCCGCCGGCAATGGTTATCCGTTGCGGGGTACCCTGCGCAGCGCTGCGCAGCCCTATGAAACCGAGCAGCCCGGCGGCGCTCCCGCACCTGGCGAAGCCTGGGCCGAGGCGCGCCTGTTTGCGGCCCTCGATCTGGAAATAGGCGACAGCATCGAGGTCGGCAGCAAGTCGCTGCGCCTGACCCGTGTACTGACCTATGAGCCGGACCGGGTTGGCGACTTCTACAGCCTGACGCCTCGGGTGTTGATGCACCTGGACGACCTGGCCGCGACCGGTGTCGTGCAACCCGGCAGCCGCGTCCGTTACGGCGAACTGTGGCGAGGTGAAAGCGCTGCACTAGCTGCCTACCAGCAGTCACTGCAAGGCGACCTGCAAGCGCACCAGCGCATCGAAACGGCCAACGACAGCAATCGACAGATCGGCGGTGCCCTTGGCCGCGCCGAACGCTATCTGAACCTGGCGAGTCTTGCCGCCATCCTGCTGGCCGGGGTGGCGGTCGCGCTCTCCGCCGCACGCTTCGCTACGCGCCGCTTCGACGCCAGCGCACTGTTGCGCTGCCTCGGCCTGTCGCGTCACGACGCCCTGCTGCTCTACACCCTGCAACTGGGCATGCTCGGCCTGCTGGCGAGCATCGCCGGTGCGTTGCTCGGCTGGGGCGCGCAGCACGGATTGTTCTTCCTGCTGCGCGATCTGCTCGCCCAGGAAATACCCCCTGGCGGCATCTGGCCGGCATCAGCAGGCATCGCTACCGGGCTGGTGGCCCTGGCGGGCTTTGCCCTGCCGCCGCTGGCGGGACTGGGCCGCGTGCCCCCGCTGCGTGTGCTGCGCCGCGACATGCTGCCGGTACCGCCAAGCGCCTGGCTGGTCTATGGCACCGCGATTTTCGCCCTCGGCCTGATCATGTGGCGGTTGAGCCTGGATCTGAAGATCACACTGGCATTGCTCGGCGGCGGCCTGCTCGCCACGCTGCTGCTCGGCGGTCTGCTTCTGCTTGGGCTCACAGCCATGCGCCGCCTGCTCGCAGGTGCGTCGCTGAGCTGGCGCCTGGGCCTCGGCCAGTTGCTGCGCCATCCACTGGCTGCGGCCGGGCAGGCCCTTGCCTTCGGCCTGATCCTGCTGGCCATGGCGCTTATCGCGCTGCTGCGTGGCGAGCTGCTCGATACCTGGCAGGACCAGCTGCCGGACAACGCACCGAATCATTTCGTGCTCAACGTCCTGCCGGCGGAAAAGGATGCCTTTGCCGAGCGCATCGCGACCCTCTCGGAGCATGCCGCGCCGCTGTATCCGGTCGTGCCAGGACGCCTGATCGCGATCAACGGCGAGCCGGTGCGCCAGCTGGTCAGCAAGGAATCCCAGGGTGAGCGCGCCATCCGCCGCGACCTGAGCCTGACCTGGGCCGCCGAACTACCGAAGGACAATCACCTCGTCGCGGGCAACTGGTGGGGCGATCAGGGCGACGCGGACATTCCCGGGGTATCCGTCGAGGCGGAACTTGCGGAAAGTCTGCAATTGCAGCTGGGTGATCGGCTGTCCTTCACCATCGGCGGGCTGACCCGCGACGCCAGCGTCACCAGCCTGCGCGAGGTCAACTGGGACAGCTTCCAACCCAACTTCTACATGATCTTCGAACCGGACACTCTCCAGGGCATGCCGGCCACCTATATGACCAGCTTCCACCTGCCGCCCGGCAAGGAACGCGAACTGGTGGAGCTGGCCCGCGCGTTTCCTTCGGTCACGCTGCTGCAGGTCGAGGCGCTGCTGGCTCAGTTGCGCAGCATCCTTGCGCAGGTGTCGCTGGCGGTGGAATACGTACTGTTGTTCGTGCTGGCGGCCGGGCTGGCGGTTCTGTTCGCCGGGCTGCAAGCGACACTCGACGAGCGCATCCGACAGGGCGCCTTGCTCAGGGCGCTCGGTGCGGAGCGCAGATTGCTGCTTCGTGCGCGCCGGGCCGAGTTCGGCCTGCTGGGCGCGGCCAGCGGCCTGCTCGCCGCGCTCGGCTGCGAGCTGGTCAGTGCCCTGCTCTACCACTACGCATTCGATCTGCGCTGGCAGCCGCACCCGTGGCTGCTGGTACTTCCGTTGATCGGCGCGTTGCTGGTCGGTGGCGCCGGGCTGATCGGCACTCGCCGTGCGCTGAATGCGAGCCCGCTGGCCGTACTGCGCGAGAGTTGAAGCGCTACAATCGCCGACTTTTCAGCGAGGACGGAACTCCATGAGTCGCTATCGCCCACCCCGCCCGGCCGGCACGCCTCTGATCACGCCCGAAGGCGAGGCTCGGCTGCGTGCCGAGCTGCACGAGCTGTGGCACGTCAAGCGCCCGCAGGTGACCCAATCGGTGAGCGAAGCGGCGGCGCAAGGTGATCGTTCGGAGAACGCGGAATACACCTACGGCAAGAAGATGCTGCGAGAAATCGACAGTCGCGTGCGGTTCCTGACCAAGCGGCTGGAGAAGCTCAAGGTCGTCGGCGACCGGCCCAGCGATCCGAACAAGGTGTATTTCGGCGCCTGGGTGACCCTGGAGGATGAGGAGGGTGAGGAAGCGCGTTACCGGATCGTCGGCCCGGACGAACTGGACCTGCGCCAAGGCCTGATCAGCATCGACTCCCCCCTGGCGCGGGCGCTGGTGGGCAAAAGCCTGGATGCCGAAGTCCAGGTGCAAACCCCGACCGGGATGAAGCTCTGGTACGTGGTCGCTATCGAATATAAGTGACCACCGGGTCAACAACAGACGAACAAGTCACAATTTTCGCCGATAACGCTGAGTTCTGAAGTTAAACGTCGGCTAAAAAACAGCAACCATCACTTTCCTACCCAGGCGCCGTTTCGCTCGGTAACAATGCTTGTACGCCGCACAGATATCACCGCGATATCACCTCCTCCCGTAATTACCCGACTAGAGCGGGCGCGCCCCGGCTCGGTACTTATGGCACGAATGCTGCGCTCGTCAGCGCGCAGTACGCGCCATGCGCGGTGAACGGCAAGGGATTGTCCACAGCCCGATTCACATTCGAAGAGTGCGTCCATGAACAACAACAAAACCTTGCTCGCTCTCTGTCTCGGTAGCGCCGTGGCGCTTGCCGGTCAGGCTCATGCTGCTACTGGCAGCGGCTACACCGCTACGAAGTACCCGATCGTGCTCGCCCACGGCATGCTCGGCTTCGACAGCTTGCTGGGCATCGATTACTGGTACGGCATTCCCAGCGCGCTGCGCCGCGACGGTGCCCAGGTCTATGTCACCGAAGTCAGCCAGCTCAATACCTCTGAATTACGCGGCGAGGAACTGCTTGCGCAGGTCGAGGAAATCGTCGCCATCAGCGGCAAGCCCAAGGTCAACCTGGTCGGCCACAGCCACGGTGGCCCGACCGTGCGTTATGTAGCCGGTGTCAGGCCGGATCTGATCGCCTCGGTAACCAGCGTGGGCGCGCCCCACAAGGGTTCGGACGTGGCCGATCTGATCCGCAAGATTCCCGAAGGCTCCTCCGGCGAGGCGATCATTGCCGGGCTGGTGAACGCCATGGGCAGCTTCATCAATTTCGTCTCCGGCAGCTCCAGCACGGCCCCACAGAACTCCCTCGGCTCGCTGGAATCGCTCAACAGCGAAGGCGCAGCGCGCTTCAACGCCAAGTTCCCACAAGGTATCCCCACCACCGCTTGCGGCGAAGGCGCCTACAAGGTCAATGGCGTGCGCTACTACTCCTGGAGCGGCACCAGTCCGCTGACCAACCCACTGGATATCAGCGACGCCATGATGGGCGCCGGAGCCCTGGCATTCAGCGGGCCCAACGATGGACTGGTCGGGCGCTGCAGCTCGCACCTGGGCATGGTGATCCGCGATAACTACCGGATGAATCACCTGGACGAGGTCAATCAGTTCATGGGGCTGACCAGCCTGTTCGAAACCGATCCGGTCAGCGTCTATCGCCAACATGCGAACCGCCTGAAGAACGCAGGCCTTTGAGGCGCGACACATCGTGAACCAGGCCGGGATCGTCGATCCCGGCCGCTATCACCGAGCACCCCATGAGCAAATACATAATCCTTCTGGTGCTGGCCGTGGCGCTAAGCCTGACCATCATGCAAAGCCGATCGACCCCCAGCCCGGCTGCGGTAGCCGAACTGCCGTCGCTCGCACCGCCCGCTACCGCTGTCCCCGCACAGCCCCGTAAGCCGCAGAAGCTCCAACCGGCACCGCAAGGTACGCCGCAGTTGCCGACTTCGTTCAAGGGCACCCAGGTCGATGGCCAGTTCCGCCTGGATCAAGGCGGCAATCTGATCATCGGCGCCGAGCTTCGGCATCTGTTCGATTACTTTCTCGCTGCAGCTGGAGAGGAGCCGCTGAAAAACAGTATCGAGCGTTTGCGCCGATACATCGCCACCGAGCTGCCGGAGCCGGCCCGGAGTCAAGCATCAGCAGTACTCAACCAATATCTCAACTACAAGCGACAACTACTTGATTTTGAAGAAACTTATGCGCGAAGCACGGATCTATCAGCGCTGCGTCAGCGCTTGAGTGCCGTGCAAGCTTTGCGCGCACGCGTGCTGGAGCCGGCTGTCCACCAGGCGTTCTTCGCCCTGGGCGAGGCCTATGATCGCTTCAGCCTGGAGCGCCTGGCCATTCAAGCCGACTCCGCGCTGGACAGCGACGCCAAGGGCCGAGCCATCGACCGGTTGCGTGCCGGGTTGCCCGGCGACCTGCAAGAGCTGCTCGTACCGCAGCTGCAAAGCGAGCTACGAGAGCAAAGTGCCGTACTGCAGGCTCAGGGCGCCGATGCGCAGCAGCTCCGCCAGCTACGCCAGCAGTTGGTGGGCAGCGAGGCAGCCAACCGACTCGCAGCACTGGATAGACAGCGCGAGCAGTGGCAGCAGCGAGTCTCTGCCTATCGGAGGGAACGTCAGCGTATCGAAACCACTCGCGGCCTGGACGCTGTCGAGCGCCGCAGCGCTATCGAGCGACTGGAAGCCGAGCAGTTCGACGAGGGCGAACGCTTGCGGCTTGTCGCTGCCTTTCAGCAGCAGGAAGTGGAGGAGCGCTGAAAGCGATCAGTTGGCCGCGGTCTTGCGGTCAGCCTCGAGCAGATAGCGCTCGCGCTGATAAGCCAGGTAGTACTTGTTGACGCTGTTGACGTACGCCACCACGCCCATGCCAACGGTTTCCATGGCGATACGCTCGACCTGAAAGAACCACTGATCTGGGTTCAGGCCGCGCCGACGGGCTTCGGCGCGCATGCTCTGCACCCGCTGCGGACCGAGGTTGTAGGCGGCGAGAATGAACGCCATGCGCTCACGCTCGTTCAGACGCGGACTGGCAAAAAAGTTGCGACGGATGTTCGCCAGATACTTCGCACTGGCCTGCACATTGTTGTCCAGCTGCTGGATGTTGCTGACACCCATCGCACGCGCCGTGGCCGGGGTCACCTGCATCAGCCCGGTGGCACCGCCGGCACCCCGCGCTGCCGGATTCAAGGTGGACTCCTTGAACGCCAGCGCAGCGAGGTTCAGCCAGTCCAGCTCGATCTGCTCGGCATAGCGCTGCAGGGTCGGACGAACCTTCTCCAGACGCTGGCGGCCCACTCGGTCGAGTGGGTACTGGACCTTGTACAGACGCCGGTAGACGCGCTCGAAGGCGGCATCCTGGTTGTCTGGCAGGTCGTAATCCTTGAGAAAGCGATCGGCGCTGGCGCGCAGCATGCTGGCGTCGTTACGCACGAACCAGTGCATGCTGGCCTTGTCGCCCAGACTCAGGTGCTGCTCGATGCGCAGCTTCGGCATGACCTTGGCCCAACGCTCGGCGATGGTCTGCTCGACGACGGTCGCCGGATAGACGCCGGCCTGCACCATCTCCAGCACATCTTCGACAGCCAGCGTGGGGTCGACCCACTCGGCGACAATGGGTGCCAGCTTACGCTCCATGAGTTGCTTGTTCAGCCGCGCCAGTGCCGGCCCTGCGGCGCTGCCCGGCGGCAAGGCAAGACTGCGCCCGGACAGCTGGTCCAGTCGCTGATAGCGCGGACCGCCCTGGCGGCCGACCAGCACCAATGACACGTCGCTGACTACCGGCCGGCTACGGCTGACGCCTTTCATGCCCGTCAGCGGCAGCAATTCGCCGGGCGCCACCAGATCGCCCTCGCCGCGCTGCAGCGCGCCAAGCAACTGATCCTTGGCCTTGGGAATGATTTTCAGGGTAATCGGCCGGGCGGATGCAGCATTGCGATTCAGGTACTGCGTGAAGGCCCGCAGCCGCGCGTACTCGACGCCAATCGCTTCGCCTTTCACCTCACCGGAGCTGTTCCGGCTCTGATTGACCAGCACGCGCAGTACGCCACTACGGCGAATTTCGGCCAGATCACGTACCTTGTCGTTCGCTTGCCAGGCTTCCGGGCCCGCCACACGCGCAGTCGCCACCGTTGGCACCAGAGCCAGCAGCAGGCAGAACATGAGTGGCAGCAATCGTGGCATCGGGATGCACCGGTCTGTGGACGCAGAGAACGCTGGCGCGGTGCTCCCTGCCCGCAAAAGGTGGCAAAGGTTCTCACAGGTTGATTAATTCCGCCAGTTTACCCTCCAAACCGGTTTAGCTATAACGTTTATATTATTGATTTATATAGTTTTTAATTTAGAGGTAGCCATGCAGCTTATCGACATCGGGGTCAATCTGAGCCATCCGACATTCGCCTCCAGCGCCTCTGCGGTCGTCGAGCGCGCCAGAGCGGCCGGCGTCGTGCAGATGGTGCTTACCGGCACCAGCCTCGAAGAAAGCGAAGCTGCTCTCAAGCTCTGCCGCCAACTGGACGACGCCCACCGGCATCTGTTCAGCACCGCGGGTGTGCATCCGCATGATGCGAGCCAGTGGACGACTGACAGCGCCAGCCAGTTACGCGGCCTGCTTGCGGAGCCCGAGGTACGTGCGGTCGGCGAATGCGGCCTGGACTTCAACCGCGACTTTTCACCACGACCGCTACAGGAACGCGCGCTGGAGGAGCAGTTGCAACTCGCCGTCGAACTGCAGTTGCCGGTCTTTCTGCACGAACGCGACGCCAGCGACCGGCTGCTAGCGATTCTGCGACCGTTCCGAGACCACCTCCCTGCAGCGGTGGTGCACTGTTTCACCGGTGAGAAACAGGCGCTGTACGGCTATCTCGACCTGGACCTGCATATCGGCATCACCGGTTGGATATGCGACGAGCGCCGCGGCTCCCATCTGCATCCGCTGGTCAAGGACATCCGCGCGGGTCGCCTGATGCTCGAAAGCGACGCGCCGTACCTGCTGCCGCGCACCCTGCGGCCGAAACCGAAGAGCGGCCAGAACGAACCGGCTTACCTGGTAGAAGTACTGCGCGAAGTCGCGCTTCATCGCGGCGAGAGTGAAACCTCGCTGGCGGCTCACACCACGCGCTGTGCGCGCGCGTTCTTCGGCCTGCCGGACCTCGACTGAGTCACAGAAATTTCTCAAGCTCTGCTTTACGCGGCCGTTAAGAGTTCAGCCGCGGTGCAAGCAAGCGTTCCACCACGTGCGGGCAACCTCCTATAGAAGAAGAGCAGTCATGGCCATTTGGATTCGCGATCTGTCGCTCAAGTACAAGTTCTGGGCGCTGAACATGGTGACGTTCGTCATCGCGCTGCTGCTGGTGCTTTACGCCGTGCAGCTGGAGCAAAGCGCCCGTAGCGCCGACGCCGTCGCAGCAGCGCAGGCGCGTGCGTCGCTGCTGGCGAGTTGGCCGGCCGCCGCTGGGTTGCCGCAGGCTACGGACCTGGTCGTGTTTCCGGCAGGTCAGCGCGCCGCTGTCGAGGGTCAGGCCGTCGCCGAAAGCGGCTGGACCGCCCTCGCCCACGACCGCCTGTTCGCCAGCAATCCCGTGGTCGGCGCGCAACTGGTCTCCGCGCCGAATGGCCAGAAGCTGGCTGTGCTGGCCCGCGCGCCCAGCGCCGTTCAGGTACTGAGCCAGCACTTTTTCAGCTATGCCGTTGCGGTTGCCGTGCTGATGCTCGGAGTTCTCGGCGCATCGCAGCTGCTTATCCGTTTCCTGCTCAGCCACCTCAATACGCTCAAGGACGTGATGCTGCACGTCGAGCGCAGCGGCGACCTGCAGGCACGGGTACCGTTGGACAGCCGTGACGAGGTCGGGCAGATGGCCAACGCGTTCAACGCCATGCAGGGCGGCTATCAACGCGTGGTCAGCACCGTCGCCCAGGCGGCCGCGCGCCTCGACGAGGGCGCCAGCCGCCTCGCCACGAGCATGAACGACGTGCACAAGGGCATGCGTGGTCAACAGGGTGAAACCGACCAGGCAGCCACGGCGATCAACGAGATGAGCGCCACGGTGCATCAGATTGCCGAGCATGCGCGCGAAACCCGCGATCAATCGCAGAACGCCGACCGCCTCGCTGGCGACGGCCACCGGGTCGTCGGCCGGGTGGAAAAGTCCATCTCCAGCCTTTCCCAGGGCGTGCAGCAGACCGGCGAGATGATCGAGCAGCTTGCCGCAGACAGTCAGAAGATCAATGGCGTCGTCAACGTCATCCACAGCATCGCCGAACAGACCAACCTGCTGGCGCTCAACGCCGCCATCGAAGCAGCTCGCGCCGGTGAGCAGGGCCGTGGATTCGCCGTCGTCGCCGATGAGGTGCGCAACCTCGCCAAGCGTGTGCAGAGCTCCACCGACGAGATCACCCAGATGATCTCCGGTCTGCAGGCGATGACTCGCGATGCCGTGGAGTTCATGCAGGAGAGCTCGCTCAAGGCCGATGACTGCGTGCGCGAGGCGCATGAAGCGGCGCAGGCACTCGAAGCCATCGCCGATGCGGTGGCGCAGATGCGCGAAAGCAATACCCAGATCGCCGTTGCCGCCGAGCAGCAGAGCCAGGTTGCCGAAGAGCTCAATCGCTCGGTTACCGGCATCCGCGACGTCACGGAACGCACCGTGGAGCAGACCGTATACTCGGCCAGCACCAGTACCGAACTGGCAGCGCTGTCCACCGATCTGAGCCGAGCCATCGGCCAGCTCAAGCTCTAGGTTCCTGTCAATGCGGCGTTGCACTCGTGCAACGTCCTCCCGCGCTCGAAAAGCACGCACGGCCTCGAGCGCAGCCCCAAAACGGGGCAAATTCCAGTCACCACCCTTCCCCACAAGGCCTGCAGCGCGCGATTTCCGTGCATTGGCACCGCTCTTGCTTTGCATAGCGAAGAAAGCTGCTGCACCTGCAAGACAATTTGAAATAGCCGACTAGGGTTCCGACTCGCCAACGCGAGTGGCTGGTCCGAGAGTTGGCGACCTCCAGCGAGGTTACACGGCGGGATAAAAGCCCGGGAGACAGCGTGATTGCACGCAGCTCCTGCGCTATTCCCAACACTGGAGGGTTTGTCATGTGCCCGCTCGAAACGGCTTCGCCGTTCTCCGCCCCGCCTTGCGCCAGGGTCTCTGCTGCACCCGATCCTCACAGTACTGCGCCTGTTGCCGCGACCTTCGCTCGGGGTATCTGCCCATGCGTCTGATCAACCGCACCCCCGGACGCAGCGGCTGGTGGGCACTGGCGATTCTGCCCTTCGCCCTGTTGCTGGCGCTGTACCTGACCCACTCGGCCCAGCGCCTGGAACTCAACCCCAACGACAAGCTGCTGCCCAGCTTCGCCCAGATGGGCGCGGCCATCGAACGCCTCGCCTTCACCCCGGACAAACGCTCCGGCGACTTCCTCTTCTGGCAGGACACCGCCTCCAGCCTCAAGCGCCTCGGCACCGGACTTGCCATCGCAGCAGTGGCCGGCCTGTGCCTCGGTATCGTTGCCGGCACCCTGCCGCTGTTCAGCGCGCCGCTTTCGCCGCTGCTGACCGTGCTGTCGATGGTGCCACCGCTGGCGATCCTGCCGATCCTCTTCATCGTCTTCGGCCTGGGCGAGCTGTCCAAGGTGATGCTGATCGTCATCGGCATAACACCAATCCTGGCCCGCGACCTGGAGCAGCGTGCTCGCGAGATTCCCCGCGAGCTGCTGATCAAGGCGCAGACCCTCGGTGCCAACACCTGGACGCTGATCCTGCGCCTGGTCTTGCCGCAGCTGATGCCGCGCCTGCTGATCAGCCTGCGCCTGGTGCTCGGTTCGGCCTGGCTGTTCCTCATCGCCGCCGAAGCCATCGCCTCCACCGATGGCCTGGGCTACCGCATCTTTCTCGTGCGCCGCTACATGGCGATGGACGTGATCCTGCCTTATGTCGCCTGGATCACCCTGCTGGCCTGGCTCATGGACTACCTGCTGCGGCGCCTGACCCAGCTGCTGTTTCCCTGGTACGAAGGAGCCAAGGCATGAACGAGAACAACGCGAAGGTGCCCGTGGCCGCACAGCCGAACCAATGCACAACGCAACCAGGGACTCGCATGGGCGGCGACCCCAGCTCCTTCATTCAGGTGAACAACGTCTGGCGGCAGTATGGCGATCAGGTCGTGCTGGAGCGGCTTAACCTGAACATCGCCGAGGGCGAGTTCTGCACCCTGGTCGGTGCCTCCGGTTGCGGCAAATCCACCTTCCTGCGGCTGCTGCTCGGCCAGGAGGCGCCCAGCCGTGGCGAGATCCTGCTCGATGGGCAGCCGCTGGCCAACGAACCGGATGCCAGCCGCGGTGTGGTCTTTCAGCGCTACTCGGTATTTCCGCACCTGACGGTGCTGGACAACGTCGCCCTCGGCCTGGAACTGCCGCGCGCGCCGCTGTTCGGCCGTCTGCTCGGACGCCGCAAGCGCGATGCCCGCGAGCAGGCCGCGCAGATGCTGCACAAGGTCGGCCTCGGCCATGCGCTGGGCAAGTACCCGGCGCAGCTGTCCGGCGGCATGCAACAGCGCCTGGCCATCGCCCAGGCGCTGATCATGAAGCCCCGCGTGCTGTTGCTCGACGAGCCCTTCGGTGCGCTCGACCCGGGCATCCGCAAGGACATGCATGCCCTGCTGCTGGAGCTGTGGCGGGAAACCCGGCTGACGGTGTTCATGGTCACCCATGACCTGTCGGAAGGCTTCACCCTCGGCAGCCGCATCCTGGTCTTCGACAAGCCGCGCATCGATCCCCACGCCCCGGGTGCCTATGGCGCACGGGTGACCTACGACATTCCGCTGCATGAGGGCCGCCACGCGGCCGGTGCGGCCGCTCCCCTGCCGGCCACCCTCAGCGAGAAATTCCGAACTGCCTACCAAGGAGCCTGACATGAGCGCTTCACTCGCGATCCGCCCCACGCTGTACGAGGAAACCGTTCCCGGCGGCGGCCACACCTCCTTCGTCCTCAAGCGCGGCCAACTGCTGCGCCTGACCGACCTGGAAGGCGGTGCCAACGTCAGCCTGATGCTGCTCAATGCCCAGGAGAAGAGCGAACGGCTGAACCTGCCGGACACCCTCAAGTGCCAGCACACCGCCAAGCTCACCGCCGGGCATTGTTTGTACTCGGACATGGGCCGCGTGCTTGCCGCCATCACCGCCGACACCTGCGGCTGGCACGACAGCTTCGGCGGCGTGCTCAACGCCAATGAAGTCGCCGAGAAGTACGGCATCGGCCGCTATCAGGAACTGCGCAACGGCTTCTTCCGCAACGGCACCGACAACCTCTTGGTGGAAATGGGCAAGTGGAACCTGAACCTGCAGGACCTGCTCATGGTGCTCAATCTGTTCAGCCGGGTGGACGTCACCGCCGACGGCACCTTTGCCTTTCACAGCGGCAATAGCGAACCTGGCGACTACATCGAGCTGTACGCGCCGATGGACACCCTGGTGATCCTCACCGCCTTGCAACACCCGCTGGACCCCAACCCCGTATACGCACCCAAGCCCGTGCAACTCAGCTGGCACAAGGTCGAGAGCGACGGCATCAGCGTGCTCTGCCGCACTTCGCGCCCGGAGAACGGACGCGGCTTCCACAACACCGAACGACTCTACATCTGAGGAGGTTGCCGACATGACCCTCGTAGAAAGCAGCCTGCATCCGGAAACCGCCAGCTTCCGCCACCTGATTCCGGCCGGCGAGCCGTACCTGCTCGAAGTGAAGGCCGGGCAGACCCTGCGCCTGCTGGATGTCGAGGGCAATCAGGCCATCGACACGCTGTTCTTCAGCGCGAAGAACCCGCGCGAACGCTTCGACCCACAGCGCACCCTGCGCCGGCAGAACAAGGTCTACCTCACCGCCGGCACGGTGCTCTATTCCAACCTCGGCAACCCGTTGCTGACCATCGTCGCCGACACCTGCGGCCGCCACGACACCCTCGGCGGCGCCTGCGCCCAGGAGAGCAACGTGGTGCGCTATGCCCTGGACAAACGCTACATGCATAGCTGTCGCGACAACTTCCTGCGCGCCAGCCTGCACGACGGCCGGCTGGAGAAGCGTGACATCGGCGCCAACATCAACTTTTTCATGAACGTGCCGGTGACGCCCGAGGGCGGGCTGACCTTCGAAGACGGCCTTTCCGCACCGGGCAAGTACGTGGAGCTGCGCGCGGAGACAGACGTGATCGTGCTGATCTCCAACTGCCCGCAACTGAACAACCCCTGCAACGGCTGGAACCCGACGCCCGCCGAGGTGCTGGTGTGGGACTGATGGCGCTGTTACGACGCCACCTGCTGCCGCTGCTGCAGGCGCGCGCCGGGCAGCGGCCCGAGCTGCCGACAGCGAAGCAACCCTCCCCAACCACGGACGGCCGTGGCGCAGATGAATAAAGGCGGGACGGCCCGCCAGCCCTTCGAGGGTTACTGAACATGTTCGACAAACTTCTGATCGCCAACCGCGGCGCCATTGCCTGCCGCATCCTGCGTACGCTGCGCGCCCTGGATGTGAAAGGCGTGGCGGTGTATTCCGAGGCCGACGCCGCCAGCCTGCATATCCAGCAGGCCGACGAGGCCCACAGCCTGGGCGAAGGCCCGGCAGCGCAGACCTATCTGGTGGTGGAGAAGATTCTCCGCATCGCCCGGGAAACCGGCGCGAAAGCCATTCACCCCGGCTACGGCTTTCTCTCCGAGAACGCCGCCTTTGCCGAAGCCTGTGAAGCCGCCGGCATCGCCTTCGTCGGCCCGACGCCGGAACAGCTGCGGGTGTTTGGCCTCAAGCACACCGCCCGCGCCCTGGCCAAGCAGCACGGCGTGCCGATGCTGGAAGGCACCGAGCTGCTCGACAGCCTCGCCGATGCTCTCGGCGCGGCCGATCAGGTCGGCTACCCGGTGATGCTGAAAAGCACCGCCGGCGGCGGCGGCATCGGCATGCGCGTGTGCCGCTCGCCCGAAGAGCTGAGCGAAGCCTTCGAAGCGGTCAAGCGCCTCGGACAGAACAATTTCAGCGACTCGGGCGTGTTCATCGAGAAATACATCGAACGCGCCCGCCATCTGGAAGTGCAGGTGTTTGGCGACGGTGCCGGCGAAGTGCTAGCCCTCGGCGTGCGCGACTGCTCGGTGCAGCGGCGCAACCAGAAGGTACTGGAGGAAACCCCCGCGCCAAACCTGCCGACCGGCATGGCCGAGGCGCTGTGCGAAGCGGCGATCAAGCTGGCCAAGGCGGTCAACTACCGCAGCGCCGGCACCGTGGAGTTCGTCTACGACGCCGAAGCCCAGCGTTTCTACTTCCTCGAGGTGAACACCCGCCTGCAGGTCGAGCACGGCGTCACCGAGCAGGTCTGGGGCGTCGATCTGGTGCGCTGGATGATCGAGCTGGCCGCCGGCGACCTGTCGCCGCTGACGGAGCTGAGCGAGACGCTGAAGCCGAGCGGCCACGCGATCCAGGCGCGCGTCTACGCCGAGGACCCGGGCCGTGACTTCCAGCCGAGCCCGGGCCTGTTGACCGCCGTGGCCTTCCCGGCCGCCGACGGCAAGAGCCTGCGCATCGACACCTGGGTCGAGGCCGGCTGCGAGATCCCGCCGTATTTCGACCCGATGATCGCCAAGGTCATCAGCTGGGCGCCGAGCCGTGAACAGGCCCGCGTCGCGCTGGACGCCGCCCTCGGCGACACCCTGCTCTACGGCGTGGAGACCAACCGCGACTACCTGCGCCAGATCCTCGGCTTTGCGCCCTTCGCCCTCGGCACGCCCTGGACCCGCTGCCTGGAAGGTCTGCGCTATTCGGCCAACACCTTCGAGGTCATCAGCGCCGGCACCCAGACCACCGTGCAGGACTTCCCCGGTCGCCTCGGCTACTGGGCGGTGGGCGTGCCGCCGTCCGGCCCGATGGACAGCCGCGCGCTGCGCCTGGGCAACGCCCTTTTGGGCAACCCCGAGGACGCCGCCGGGCTGGAAATCACCATGAGCGGACCGATCCTGCGCTTCAACACCGACGCGGTGGTGGCGGTGACCGGCGCCGCGATCCCCGTGAAGCTCGATGACGTCGCGCAGCCGATGAACACCGCCATTCTGGTCAAGGCCGGCAGCACCCTGACCATCGGGACCATCGCCGGCGCCGGTGCCCGCGCGTATCTGGCCGTGCGCGGCGGCGTGCAGGTGCCGGAGTATCTGGGCAGTAAGAGCACCTTTACCCTCGGCCAGTTCGGCGGTCACGGCGGCCGCGCCCTGCGTGCCGGCGACGTGCTGCGCCTGGCACCGCTGAGCGACTCGTCGGCCGGCGCCAGGCTCGCCGCCGAGCTGTGCAGCGCCCTGCCGGCGGTGCGCGAGCTGCGGGTGATCTACGGTCCGCACGGCGCGCCGGAGTATTTCACCGAAGGCTATATCGAGCGCTTCTTCGCCACCGACTGGGAAGTGCACTTCAACTCCAGCCGCACCGGCGTGCGTCTCATAGGTCCGAAGCCCGAATGGGTGCGCGAAAGCGGCGGCGAGGCTGGTCTGCATCCATCCAATATCCACGACAATCCTTACGCCATCGGCGCGGTGGACTTCACTGGCGACATGCCGGTGATCCTGGGGCCGGACGGCCCGAGCCTGGGCGGCTTCGTCTGCCCGGTGACCATCATCGAGGCCGACCTGTGGCAGCTCGGGCAGCTTAAGGCAGGGGATAAGGTGCGCTTTGTCCCGGTGGATATCGCCACAGCGCGGGAGCTGGCAAGAGCCCGGTGCGAAGAGTGCGCGCTTGTCTCCCCTCTCCCTCCGGGAGAGGGGCCGGGGCGGCCCGCGATCGGGGTGAGGGCTGTTTCAACCGACAGCAAAAACCCCTCACCCCAGCCCTCTCCTGGGGGGAGAGGGGGCATTTACACGCAGTCTGCGGAATATGCGCTCACCTCCCCCATCGTCCTCGACCTTGGCCAGGACGATACCCGTCTGGTCGCCCGCCTCGCTGGCGATACCCATCTGCTGCTGGAGATCGGCCAGCCGGAACTGGACCTGGTGCTGCGCTTCCGCGGTCATGCGCTGATGCAAGCCCTCGAAGCCAAGCAACTGGACGGCGTCATCGACCTCACACCCGGCATCCGTTCGCTGCAAGTCCACTACCAGCCGGAAACCCTGCCACTCGACGACCTGCTTGAGACCGTCACCGGGCTGTGGGGCGCGGTGTGCGCCGCGCAGGACCTGAAGGTGCCGTCGCGCATCGTCCACCTGCCGCTGTCCTGGGACGATCCGGCCTGCACGCTTGCCATCGAGAAGTACATGACCACGGTGCGCAAGGACGCGCCCTGGTGCCCGAGCAACCTGGAGTTCATCCGCCGGATCAACGATCTGCCCAACCTCGACGAGGTGTACCGCACGGTGTTCGAGGCCAGCTATCTGGTGATGGGCCTGGGCGACGTCTACCTCGGCGCACCAGTGGCCACCCCGCTGGACCCGCGCCACCGGCTGGTCACCACCAAGTACAACCCGGCCCGCACCTGGACCGCGGAAAACTCGGTGGGCATCGGTGGCGCCTACATGTGCGTCTACGGCATGGAAGGCCCGGGCGGCTATCAGTTCGTCGGCCGCACGCTGCAGATGTGGAACCGCTACCGCGCGGTCGAGGCGTTCGGCGGCCAGCCCTGGCTGCTGCGCTTCTTCGACCAGATCCGCTTCTTCCCGGTAAGCGCCGAAGAACTCTTGGAGATTCGTCGCGATTTTCCCCTGGGACGCTACCCGCTGAGGATCGAGGATACCGAGCTGTGCCTCTCGGACTACCAGCAATTTCTCGCCAGGGAAGCCGACAGCATCGAGGCTTTCCGCAGCCAGCAGCGCGCCGCCTTCGACGCCGAACGCCAGCGCTGGATCGAATCCGGCCAGGCGCATTTCGAGAGCGAGGAAGTGGCGGCCGATCTCGGTGAAGACACGCCGCTTGGCGCCGGTGAGCATGGCATCGAAAGCCATATCGCCGGCAACCTCTGGCAGGTCTCGGTGGCCGAGGGCGACCGAGTCGAGCCCGGTGACGTGCTGGTGATTCTCGAGAGCATGAAGATGGAGATCCCCCTCACCGCACCGGTCGCCGGGTTGGTGAGGGAGGTCCGCGTCCAGCCCGGTTCGCCGGTACGTGCCGGCCAGCGGGTCGTGGTGATCGAGGAGGTTTGAGAGCCGTGGTCTTTGACCGCCATTCCCCCTCACCCCAGCCCTCTCCCTCAGGGAGAGGGGGCCGGTTCGACGCGGGTACGGGGTCCGGACGTCGACGCAGCTCTTGCATTGGCATCAACCACGCGCCGAGCTCCCAGCGCCTGCGATACGAAAGCAACGCCGGACCACAAGACTACCAGCAACACCGAACCACCCCCTCGCCCCTTTGGGGAGAGGGCTGGGGTGAGGGGAAAGGGCCGCTAGCCAGCCCCGAATCCCGACTGCTCGAACAGACCAGGCCCGCTACAGAGGAAGCCAACCATGACGACCCATTTCGATCTGCGCCTCGACACGCTGCGCACTGCCTATGAAGCCGGCATCGCTGCCCCGCGTCAGCTGATCCACGACCTGCGCGCCAAGGCCGACGAATTGAACGGCGAGTTCAACGCCTTTATCCACCTGCTGAGCATCGAGGAACTCGAACCTTTCCTCGCAGCCCTGGATAACAAAACCTCCGCCGAACTCCCGCTTTACGGCATCCCTTTTGCGATCAAGGACAACATCGACCTGGCCGGCATTCCTACCACCGCCGCCTGCCCGGCCTTCGCCTACACACCTGAAACCAGCGCCACCATCGTCGAGCAACTGATTGCGCTGGGTGCAATACCACTCGGCAAGACCAACCTCGATCAGTTCGCCACCGGGCTCAACGGCACCCGTTCGCCCTATGGCGAGTGCCGCAACAGCCTGCATCCCGACTACCCTTCCGGTGGCTCCAGCGCCGGCTCATCCCTAGCCGTGGCGCTGGGCCTGTGCACCTTTGCGCTGGGCACCGACACCGCCGGCTCCGGCCGCGTGCCGGCGGCACTGAACAATCTGGTGGGCCTTAAAGCCAGCAAGGGCCTGATCTCCACCGCCGGCGTGGTGCCGGCCTGTCGCACGCTGGATTGCGTGACCTTCTTCACTGCCAGCGCCGCCGAAGCCAGTCAGCTGCTCGCGCTCACGGCCAAGCTCGATCCGCGTGACGAATACAGCCGCGCCAACCCACTGTGGAACGACGGCTCAGCCTTCGGCCAGGTGAAATCCTTTCGCTTCGGTGTGCCGAAGCAGCTCGAATTCCTCGGCTGCCCGGAAAGTCCGGCGCTGTTCGCCGCCACCGTCGACCAGCTCAAGGCAATAGGTGGCGAGCCGGTGGAAGTGGACTTTTCGCCGTTCCTCGAAGCCGCGCGCCTGCTCTATGAAGGCCCCTGGGTCGCCGAACGCTACAGCGTGGCCGGCGCGCTGATCGAACAGCAACCCGACGCCGTGCTGCCGGTAATAAAGGCCGTTCTGGAGAAAGCCCCCGGCACCACCGCCGTACAGCTGTTCCAGGCGCAATACCGCCTGCAGCAACTCAAGGCCACCTGCGACCGGATCATGGCCGAGGTCGATTGCGTACTCACACCAGCCTACCCACGCCCGGTCACCCTCGCCGAGCTGCATGCCGAGCCGGTCAAGCGCAACTCGGATCTGGGCTACTACACCAACTTCATGAACATGCTGGACTACGCCGCCGTGGCCATACCCGCTGGCGTGATGGGGAACAAGCTGCCCTGGGGCGTGACGCTGTTCGGCCGGGTGTTCACCGATCAGTACCTGCTGAGCCTGGCCGACGCCCTACAGCGCCAGACCGCGCTGAAGCTGATCGGCGGCAACGCCCTCGACACGCCGGCCCCACAGAACCCGGCGCGCAACGACCGCGCCCGTATCGTCGTCTGCGGAGCGCACCTGGACGGCCTGCCGCTGAACTGGCAGCTAAGGCAGCGCGGCGCACGCCTACTCGAAGCCACCCGCAGCGCGCCGGACTACCAGCTCTACGCCCTGGCCGGCGGCCCGGTGTTGCGCCCAGGGATGGTGCGCGTCGCCGAAGGTGGCTCGGCGATCGCCGTTGAGGTCTGGGACATCCCCAGCAGCGAGTTGGGCTCCTTTCTCACCGGCATCCCCGCACCGCTCGGCCTGGGCAAGGTGCAGCTCGAAGATGGCCGCTGGGAAACCGGCTTCATTTGCGAACCCTGCGGCCTGGAAGGCGCGCAGGACATCACCGGCTTCGGCGGCTGGCGCGCCTACCTGCAGAGCCAATAGCCGACACCGTAGGTTGGTCGAGGAGTGTAGGTTGGGTTGAGGAGCGCAGCGACGAAGCCCAACATGGTCATATACCCAACCCAGTTGGGCTTCGCTGCGCTCAGCGCCAACCTACCGGGCGCCCTTGGTGCATCGGAACCGCATGGGCACGGCCGAGGCATGTAGGCGTAGGTTGGGTCGGGGCGCGCAGCCTGAGGAGTGCAACGACGAAGCCCAACACGTTCATATAACCGCCCCCGTTGGGCTTCGCTGCGCTCAGCGCCGACCTACCGCGGGGTCGAGCGTTCGTACAACAGCTCTTCACGATCCGGAACATCCGTTCGGCGCTGTCCTCCCATGCAATACCCGGCCAATTTCGGCCTCGGCTGCATAGAAGGAGGACCGCCATGCGTATCACCCTGCCACGCATCGGCCTCGGCGGCGCGCCGCTGGGCAACATGTTCCACCCGATCAGCGAAGAAACCGCCGACGCCACGCTCAATGCCGCGTGGGACGCCGGTTTCCGCTACTACGACGTATCCCCGCATTACGGCGCCGGCCTCGCCGAGGCGCGCTTCGGCCGCCTGCTCAGCCACAAGCCGCGCGACGAATTCGTGCTGAGCAGCAAGGTCGGCCGCCTGCTGCGCCCGGCCGAGCAGCCGGAAAACGCCAAGCCTTTCGTCGACGAACTGCCCAACCAGCGCGTGCCGGACTATTCCGCCGACGGTGCGCGCCGCTCCATCGAAGACAGCCTCAAGCGCATGGGCGTCGAGCGCCTCGACGTGGTGTTCATCCACGACGTCTCCGAAGACCAGTGGGGCCCGCAGTGGCGCGATTACTTCCAGCAGGCCATGGACGGCGCGGCCAAAGCCCTCACGCAATTGCGCGACGAAGGCACGATCCGCGGCTGGGGCCTGGGCGTCAATTTGGTCGAACCGTGCCGCATGGCTCTGGAGCAGAGCGATCCGGACCTGTTCCTGCTGGCGGGACGCTATTCGCTGCTGGAGCACGACGAAGCGCTGGATACGCTCTTCCCGACCTGCCGCGAGCGCGGCGTCGGCATCGTCGTCGGCGGGCCGTTCAATTCGGGCGTGCTGGCTGGCGGCGATCACTATGAATACGACCGCATTCCGCCTGACGTCAGCGAACGCAAGCGGCGGCTGGAAGCCATCGCCGAGCGCTGCGGGGTCGACCTGCGTGTCGCCGCCCTGCACTTCTGCCTGGCCAACCCGGTGGTGGCTTCGGTCATCCCCGGTACGGCGAACCCCGAACGGCCGCAGCAATACATGGATTACTTCAATGCCCAGGTGCCCGCCGAGTTCTGGCGTACCCTGGTCGACGAAGGCCTGTTGCGCGCGGACGTGCCACTACCCGCCTGAAACCACGACCGGGCCGCGGCGCCCTGCGACGCGACCCGACCGGCAGAACCGGCACCATCGCGGCGCATCCCACCCCATTTGTGCGCACGCGAGGCGTTCTCCGGGCGCACCGCCAAACTGCCACGCGGTATCCAACCGCCTGAATCCCAACGACAAATTCCGAAAAGGCAAAAATGGCACGCAACCTGCTCTGCTGCAGGTGAACGGGATGAGTCGCCTCCGGCACTCATGACGCTAGTGGCCTGTGCGGTGAGTTGGTTGAGGCAAGTTCGGATGACCATGGTTCCGAGACAAGGCGCTGCGACGAGTCATAGCGGGCTATGGCGAGAAGCAGCAACACAGTCGCGGGGTCATGGGCGCCGAAATTGACCAGCTGAACTTACCAAACAGGCCACTGGGCACAATCAGGAGCAATTTCAAGGAGAACTAGGGTTCCGGCTCACAGGGAGTGGGCGCTGGTCCGAGAGTTCTCCGGTCCCAGGGACGGGACTACACGGAGGGATAAAAGCCCGGGAGACGCGATGTCATCCCGTGCCTGTCATTCCAATGTGTAGGGAAATCACGCCATGTCCACACTGCGCTCGCTGAACAAGACCCTCCTCGCTGCCGGCCTGGCCGTCGCGACATTGTTTTCACCGCTGGCCAGCCAGGCTGCCGATAAGCTGAAGATCGGCACCGTGGTCTGGGCCGGCTATGGCCCCTTCTACGTCGCCGACAAGCTCGACCTGTTCAAGCCCCACGACCTGGACGTGGAGCTGCAGTTCTTCAACGATCCGGCGCTGATTCCCACCGCCATGGTCAGCCGCGCACTGGACGGCGGCATGCTCACCTACGATCAGGTGGTGGCCTCGGTCGCCAAGGGCCTCAAGCACCGGGTGGTGATGCCCATCGACTTCTCCAACGGCGGTGACGCCATCGTCGCCGACGCCTCGATCCAGTCGGTCGCCGACTTCAAGGGCAAGAAGGTCGGCTTCAATCCGCTGTCACCCTCGGACTTCCTGCTCGCCTACGCGCTGCAGCAGAACGGCATGAGCGACCAGGACATCGACGCCGTCAACATGACCCCGGAAGGCATCCCCGGCGCCATGGCCTCGGGCAACCTGCCGGTCGGCGTGACCTACGAGCCCAACGTCTCGCAAATCCTCTCCATGGGCGGCGGCGACAAGTTCAAGGTGGTCTATTCGTCCAAGGACGCACCGGGGCTGATCACCGACGTGCTGGTCTTCGACGAGGCGGTGATCGCCAGGAAGCCCGCCGCCATCAAGGCGATGATCCAGGGCTACATGGACGGCCTGGCCTACATGCAGGCGCACCCCGAGGAGTCGGCTGAGATCATCGGCGAGGTGCTCGGCGTCAGCGCCGAGGAGGCGGTGGAGCAGATGGCCGGCGCCTACAACATCCCGCTCGCCGAGATGGGCAAGAGCTTCGCGCCCGGTGAAGACACCCATTCCTTCCATGGCAGCGGCGCGATCATCGCCAAGCTGCTCAAGGACAACGGGCAGATCCCGACCATCCCCGATTTCAGCCAGACCTACGACGCCCAGTTCACCGAAGCGCTCGCCCAGTAAGCCGACGCCGGGCGGGCCATCGCCCGCCTGTGCTGGAGAAGACCATGACTGCCAAACCCCTGTACCGCTACGCCGATGGACGCCTGCCCAATACCCTGGCGATCCTCTACACCGCGCTCGCCTACGGCGGCGGTCTGGCCCTGCTGTTCGCCGGTAACGGCTGGCTGAACGCGCTGGGCACGTTGTTGCTGGCCCACGGCATGATCATCGCCGCCTACCTGATCCACGAATTCGCCCATGGCGCCATTTTCAGCGTGCCCAGGCACAACGAATGGGCCGGCAATGTCTGCAGCTGGCTGTGCGGCAGTTGCTACGCCGAGTTCCAGGACCTGCGCAAGAAGCACATGCGCCACCACGTCGACCGCGCCGACGTGATCACCTTCGACAGCAAGGCCTTCCTCAGGGCGCGCCCGCTGTGGTTGCAGAAGCTGGTGCTGACGCTGGAATGGGCCTATGTGCCGGCGGTGGAACTGATCATGCACTTCTACGTGATCGCCCTGCCCTTCATCACCGACAACGACAAGCACCGCGCCCGCCGCGGCAAGGTCGCCGCGGTGCTGGCCATTCGCACGCTGCTCTTCGCCGGGCTCGCCGCGCTCTCGCTCAAGGCCGTGCTGCTCTACGCCGTGGCCTGGATGATCATGCTCAGCGTGCTGCGCTTCGCCGATGCCTATCAGCACACCTACGAGGCCTTCGCCGTGCTGGAAGATGGCGGCAAGCTGCCGGAGGACAAGCGCCGCGACCGCAGCTACGAGCAGCAGAACACCTACAGCAACGTGGTTTCCGAACGCTGGCCGGCGCTGAACCTGCTGCTGCTCAACTTTTCCTTCCACAACGCCCACCACGAGAAGCCCGTGGCGCCCTGGTACCGCCTGCCCAGGCTGCATGCCGAGCTGTACGGCAGTACCTACAACCAGGTCATCCCGATGCGCAAGCTGCTCGGCAGTTTCCACCGCTACCGCGTACGCCGCGTGCTGGACGATGACTACGGCGTAGTCAGCGAAGGGCCGAACAAGGCCGACCACTTCTACGGCGCCGTGGGCGTCTCCTTCCTGACGGCGGTGTGACATGCACAAGGCACTGGATTACCGCGGCCGCTGCGTGGTCATCACCGGCGCCGCCGGCGGCATCGGTCGCGGCCTGGCGCAGAGTTTCGCCGCGGCCGGCGCCACCCTGGAACTGCTCGACCGCGACGCCGACGCCCTCGCCCGGCTTGCCGACGAACTCGCTGGCGAGACGTCGCTGCACTGCACCGCGCTGGACCTGGGCGATCGGCAGGCGGTGCAGCAGTACGCCGATGACCTCGCCTGCCGTGGGCTCAATGCCGATGTACTGATCAACAACGCCGGCGTCGAGTACGCCACGCCGCTGGGCGAGTGCAGCTTCGAGGCCGATCAGCGCTGGTCGGCCCTGCTGGAGAACAACGTCGGCTCCATGCAGCGCCTGACCCGCGCGCTGCTGCCACGCCTGCGCGCCGGCGCCAGCGTGATCAACCAGGCCTCGATCTGGGGGCTGAAAGGCGTGCCGGGCTTTTCCGCCTATGTCGCCAGCAAGCACGCGGTGGTCGGCCTGACCCGCTCGCTGGCCTGGGAACTGGGCCCGCGGCGCATCCGGGTGAACGCGGTGTGCCCCGGCTGGATCGGCACCGATGCGGCCATGCGCTCGCTGCAGGTGATGGCCGACGCCAACGGCCGCAGCGACAGCGCCGAGCTGGCGGCGATCCTCGCCAACCAGGCCATCCCGGAGTTGCTGACACCGGCCGACCTGGGCGGCACCTTCCTGTTTCTCGGCTCGCCACTGGCCGCCGCCCTGACCGGCCAGGCGCTGTCGGTCAGCCATGGCGAGGTGATGCACTGATGGCTGCCATCTTCACCGGCCAGACCGCCCTGGTCACCGGCGCGGCAACCGGTATCGGCCGCGCCACCGCGCTCGCGCTGGCCGCCGAAGGCGCGCGGGTCTGGATCAACCATCGCGACCAACACAACCTGGCGGAACAATTGCTCGAGCAGATCATCGCCAACGGCGGCGCCGCCTGGGCCATCGAGGCCGATGTCAGCGATC